>Ga0315282_10000050_pt1 | contig 231235 bp, 225 predicted proteins | sample YL17G07_20_MG_FD_203693 | JGI IMG/M metagenome (GOLD analysis project Ga0315282, IMG submission 203693) | Sediment microbial communities from Yellowstone Lake, YNP, Wyoming, USA - YL17G07_20 | ecosystem: Environmental > Aquatic > Freshwater > Lake > Sediment | place: USA: Wyoming | collected... | reverse complement strand
GAGGTGCAAATACAAACAATTAATCGTCGCAGAGACTACAACCGGGGCCTCAGGGAGCTTGCTAATGCCGCCTGATTATCCCAAAGTGTTCGGTTCAAAAAGTGTCCCATTTCGCTGATTGACAACATATAGTGGATACAATGTGGTAATATCTTTGTATTATATCAAGGATTTCTACTCAGGGGTATTAAGTATTTTACAACAGGAGAAGGAGAAAAAATGAAAAAACGGAGCCTATGGTTTTTACTGGTGGCGTTCATTATGATCGTCGGAACCCTGGTGCCGGCTGCAATCGCCGTCGGTGATCCAGTTACCCCCGTAACCCTGACCCTGTCCAGTGGTACTGATACTATGACAGCGGGTTCCACCGCTAGCAATCCGGCATATGCCGAGGATGTTTATGTAAGCGGAGCGGCAACGCAGACCGCCGGTTGGACCGCTGCCAATCCTCAGTCAGATCCGTTGAATGCCGGTTCATATGGTGTCGCCTGGAATGCGGCAGTGTCTTTCACCGGTCATAGCGCCTGGGCTAATGCGGCTTCTCTGGGAGCCTCCTGGGTCTCGACCGCGGCTGGTACTGATGGTAATCAAGGGAACGAAAACACTACCTTACAGGATGAATGGCGGCTTTTCAGTGCTACTATCAATGTCCCATCCGGTGTTACCTCGGCTTCGCTGCAAATCGCGGCGGACAATGCCTACGCAGTCTATCTTAACGATATTTCCAGCGTAGTTGCCAACAGTAATGATAACGGCGCTACGGTTTATGGAGACAGCCCTGGAAGTGGTCCCTCATGGCCATTTGGTACCATCACGAGTTATAATTTTGCTCCTGCCGCGGGTACCAATACCCTGTATTTTGTGGTCCGCAACTGGAATTACAGCGGCCCGGGCAATCCCACCGGTCTGCTTTATAGAGTATCCTTGAAATACACCAAGAATGCTCAATTGCTTCCGGCTTCTTACAGCGGCAGCTGGACAAATGCGTCGGTAATCAGCTCAATTCCCTCTCCTTGGGCGGCAATTTCCGGAGCTAGCTGGGTATCCACTACCTCAGCCAATTCCGGCGTCGAAAATGCTAACGAGGGAGATGCCTGGAGACTTTTCAAGCACGATTTCACCATCCCGAACGGCGCAACGGGCATTTCAGGCTCTATTCAAGTGGCCGGCGATAATGCCTACGAGGTTTATTTGAATGAAAGTCTGATAAATACCACTGATTCTGTCGCTCCGGTATACGGATCGGGAAATGGTAATACTGCTCCCTACTCTTCTTTAGCTACTATCAATATTAGTCCTGTTGCAGGCCCTAATACTTTAATGTTCGTGGTTCGCAACTGGAACAACAATGGCCAGGCTAATCCCACCGGCTTGCTTTACCAAGCGAATATACAATTTGATCCTGATTTAGTACCGCCCACTGTCACGGCCACCCCGGACCCGGCACCCAATGGCGCTGGCTGGAATAATTCTGATGTCACTGTCACCTTTGGTGCCACCGATGAGGGGGGCTCCGGAGTCGCTACGGTTGATCTACCTGTGACAGTGAGCACTGAAGGAGCAGGCCAGGTTATAACAGGTACTGCTACCGATATCGCAGGCAATGTGGGTTCGGCAAGCATCACCTTGAACATCGATAAGACCAAGCCTGTGGTGACCATCACTGCTCCGGCTGATGGCGGCTACTACAAGACAGTAGACGTACCGGCAGCGGTCTACACTGTAACTGATAATCTTGACCCTGCCCCGGTGGTAGCAGAAAGTGGCTACTCCACGGATGACGGAGTGCAGACCTACATCGTTAGCGCTACGGATGCCGCCGACAACGTCGGATCGGCTGAAGTCACTTACACTGTGGAGACCATCGCCCCAATTATCCTGATCAACTATCCGGTCGACCAGGCCATTTACAAGCTGGGGACTATGTCCGCCACACCGGACATTAGCGTATCCGATGAGTACGATGGTAGCCCCAAGGTGGTGGTTACCGGGTATGATACCACCCTGGGTACCCATACCATGACCGTGACGGCCGTAGATGCTGCCGGCAATACCAGCACCGCCAGCGTCATTTACCAGGTGCAAAAGAACCCGAAGACAACTTTAGATAAGACCGGCCCGGTTATCACCATCATATCGCCTAAAGCCAAGACTTATTACACCTATCAAACGCTGAAAATCTTCTTCGGTGTTAAGGACAAGGATTCCGGTGTAGCTACCAAGCAGGCTACTCTGGATGGTACCGTAGTGAAGAACCTCCAGAAGATAGACCTGAGCACGCTGAGTATCGGCAGTCATGCATTCACCGTGACGGCTACGGATAACCTGGGCAATAGCTCCACCAAGACAGTCATCTTTACTGTGGCGGTGGGTGTCCTGAAGGCCAGGATTGATGTGATGCCGTCTACCCTCAACCTGAAGAGCCGATTCGATAAGAATGCCGTAACCGCCCAGATCTGGCTCCCCTGCGGCGTCTCCGAAAAGAACATCGTTCTGTCAACGGTGACCATGACCATCAATGGCGTGACGATTCCTGCCACCGCTGTGGTGGACAACGGCTCCCGCCGCTGCGGTTATACCGTCAAGTTTGATCGCCAGGCGGTGATCAACGCTCTGGGTGTGACAACGGGAAAAATCACCGTCACCGTGAGCGGTGCCCTCAAAGACGGGACGACCTTTAGCGGTACCGATACTATCACAGTAACCAATGGACCCACTCCCTGGACTGGAGGAGGGCCGGGGTTTCCAGGGCATGGGGATAGAGGACATGACAAAGACTAAAATCTCATAATTAGAAGTCAATAAACTAATGCAGTAGCCGGCTCTGGAGCCGGCTACTGCTGTATTATGCGTCTGTCGCAACTCTTGTCAAACGCCTCCCGAAAAACGCTGGAAATCAGCGCGCAACGGGCTCTATACCGGATTATTCCCTCCTCTTGGCCAACATCTTCCCTCTGGAAAGCCATCCTTAGTGACCTACCCCCCAGCAAGCTGGGGGGCATCTTAGGGTTTTTGGAACTGTTGTCAATGAATTTAGTTTCCACCTAATCTGTGATTCTACTTGACAACAATTCATCGTTTTGTTTAACCGCATCTGGTATGTGATTGGGGCGGGGGTCGTCAACAGTGCCTCCCGGTGGCGATGTCATCACATGCCAGTAGCCGGCGCTGGGATAAAGTCGAGCCAGAGAAAGGAAGCCCCAATTTTGTAGACGACCCTGGGGGATATCGCTAAAGATGCCCCCTGCCGTGGCCACCGTAACTGTTTGAGCATATTGTGCCCGAGTAACATTTTGGGTGGGGGCCCGCGTCGGACATGCACATTCCGGCGAGGGGCAGGTCAAGTCATCCAACTCCTTATTTGTGGCAAACAGCCTGTCTATGCGGGATTTCACTCGAGAGTTCATCTGTCTAAGCAGATTATTATCTTTCTCCAGGCTTAGCCTGTCCTCTTGCAGCTCTTCTAGAGCTTTCGCTAATGAGCCAAACTTCTCCAGCGCCTGCCTAAGTTTAGGTCCGCTGACCTTTCTAGTAGTCATCGGTAAACTCCTTCGCCAGTTTTACCAGTGTCGGTATGTCCAGGCCTTGTTGACTTAACTGGGCTTTGAGCTTGGACACCTCTTCCACTTCAGTTTGTTTCACTTTTGACTGCTTGATCTTGATGTTAAGTTCCCGCTTCAACTGAGCCTCTTGGGTCAGTGCCTCATTCTTAAGCTTCGCAAGGTGTGCTTCGAGACTGACCCTCTCCTGCTTCTTTGAGGCCAGGGAGTTGCTGACTGATTTGATGTCGGTCTGCAGTTCTATCAGTTTCTTCTCCGAGGAAAGCAGATCAGAGGACATTCGCTCAAAACTGGAGATCACCTCATCGTAGCTCATATTGGTCCGGGCCTCAAGTTTCGACAGCTTTAGAGCCGCTTGAACGAAACCGGGCTCATTTATCTCTCCACACAACTTGATCAGGGTGAGGTGCTGCTCAGGGCTGACGCGGAGCTTCATGAACGTCTTAACTATCCGTAAACCCTCTTTCGCTTCTTCCACAGTGAGGTCAGCTTTGGATAGCCCTACTGACAGGCTCCTTAACGCATCGACTTCATTGAACACTGCGAACTCCTTCCCGGCAGCCAGCAGGCCGATCTTCCTCGCCCTCTCTTTGAACCTGGAGGAATATATGGACACGGTGCTCTGATCCGTCCCGACCTTCCTCGCTATTTCGGCCTGTGTCATACCGCCAAAATGGCTTTTGATTATCTTGGAAACCTTCTGCGCTGACAGCCTGACCGTCATTTCAAATCCTCAGTACCGCCCTTGATGTTGCTTGGCAAGAACAGAGTGGCCAGCCCCGGTACCGTCGGGGGGATTTCGGTCGGTATTTTTATGCACATCATATTCTTCATGTTCACAATACACTTCATAAACGCCATAAAGTCTCCAGACCACGGCTGGCAGGATCTTTGAAACTGGTTTTAACTCCTTTTGCCCTTAAGAAGGCGGTCGGTCTTGTATCCCCCTCAGCCTCTGAATACCGATCCGGTCCACGGGCGATGATACGCGGCCCTGGATCATGTCCTGGGCCGATGCATAGTGGACGTATCTGTTGACCATCTCCAGCGTGCTGTGTCCCAGTATCTGCTTGAGCCTGAAAACGTCGCCGCACTTGTAGTTAAGAAAGTTTGTGGCATAAGTGTGACGGCAGAGATGGGCGTGTAACCTTGGCACCCCTGCCTTCCTGCCCCACCTCCCCAGCAGCAGCTTTATAGCATTAGATTGCAGTTGTCTACCGTCCAGGGTGAGGAAGAGATAATCATTCAGGTCACCCGCGGGTTCAGGCCGGAAATGGAAAACATAGCGCCATAGGACCTTCTGGGCGAGCGCACCTAGTGGCACCATTCTCTCCTTGTTGCCCTTACCGACCACCTTGAAATACCCCTCATCGATGTGGGCATCTTCAAAATGCAAGCTGCACAGCTCACTAACTCGGAGCCCCGTATCCAGCAGGGTAATCAGGACAGCGATATTGCGGCAGCCGATGGCGGTTAAGGGATTGGGGACAGCTATCAACTGGTCGATCTCCGTTGCGGTCAGCGGCTGGACCATTTTGATCGGCGCCTTTGGCAGCTTGAGGTTGGCCAGGAGGTTGTCCGGCGTATAGCCCTCAGCAAACAGCCAGGAACTGAAGGATTTCAGGGCTCTAACCTTGGCCTGCACTGTGTAAGGGGAAAGCCCCCGGCCCTGTTCGTGGAGGATGAACTCTCTGACGGCCGTGGCATCCAGTTGCGACAGAACAGCAGCCCTGCCTGTTGACCTGAGAAACTTGACGAAATCAAAGAGCATTTCACTGTACCAACTCACGGTCTTAGGTGATTTGCTTTCCGACCGGTTGGACTGGCCGAAGTGGGATATCAGCTTGGTTAGATCCATTTCCGACATGTCGATATCCGCCCATTTCAGATTGAAGGTCTTCAGCTTCATCATATACTTGCCTCCCTTTCCTGTCGATTGTCTGCCAGGCAAGTAAAGAGGGTGATACCCGGAATTATTTGTAGTCGAATCAGGGTGTCACTTTTGCCCAAAAAGAAAGACCACCCTGGTTCTGGGGTGGTCTTCACTAGCTTTGGCTTAGCTACGAATTATTTGGTGCTGGTGAGCCGCGAGGGATTCGAACCCTCGACTCCCTGATTAAAAGTCAGGTGCTCTACCCCTGAGCTAGCGGCCCATATCGACAGATTTGTCGCAGGGAAATTTTAACATTTCCGCACTGGTCTTGTCACTTGAAACGAGTGGAACTAAGCTTGACTTCAGCTTAATGTCGGTGGTGTGGCTATAGTCATGCTGAGAAACACTATGCAAGAAGTCGAGTGCGGAAGTCAAGCTGTTCAGGCCTGCTTTTGTTGCTGGCTATGGATCAGCTCTTTGAGGCGTGCGGCAATCCCCTCCAGTGGCCAAAGCTGAGCCTCTTTAGCAGTGCGCAGCTTCACCTCGGCGCTATTTGCCTTTAGCGTGCGTTTGCTGAGTGTAAGTCTCACAGGCAGACCCAGCAGGTCAGCATCGTTGAACTTGACCCCCGCCGATTCATCCCGGTCGTCAAGCAGCACTTCCAGGCCAGCCGCTGTTAGCTCAAGGTAGAGTTGCTCTGCTGCTGCCTCGGCACCAGACAAAGAGCAGATGTGGATGTGATATGGCGCAACAGAGGGTGGCCAGATGATGCCCTGCCCATCGTGATGGCGCTCCACTACCGCCGCCAATAGCCGCCCTACGCCGATGCCATAGCAGCCCATTATCAGCGGGCGGGTAGCGCCCTGATTATCAAGGAAGGTTGCCCCCAGTATCTGGCTGAAGGCGGTGCCCAGCTTGAAGACATGACCCGCCTCAATACCGCGGGTGACCTGCAGTTTCTGGCCGCAGCTAGTGCAGCCCTGTCCCGGCTGAGCCAGGGCAATATCAACCAGTAAGTCTACAGAGAAGTCGCGTGGATAGTTGACGTTTTTGAGATGCGTATCCGGCTTGTTGGCTCCAGCCACGAAGTTGCTTCCCAGGGTGATGGAATCGTCGGCCACGCGGCGCAGGCCTGTTATGCCAACCAATGAGGCTGAGCCAGCCACCAGCCCCGCCCCGGTCACCTCGCCCTCTGTGGCCAGGCGCAGCTCGGTGCAGTGCAGGACATTCTTGAGTTTGACCTCGTTAACCCCGAGGTCGCCGCGGATGGTGACAAATACCACTTGTCCATCAGCCACATAGAATACTGCCTTGAGGGTCTGCTCCGGGCCTACTCCCAAAAAGGTGGCCACCTCTTCGATGGTCTTCTGACCGGGGGTGGAGACTTCCTCCATAGGAAGAAGGTTGCCACTGGGACTGCCCTGGGGTTTGATGCTCTGGGCACGTTCCAGGTTGGCAGCATAGCCGCAAGACTGGCAATATATGACCTGGTCCTCGCCGGTTTCGGTGATAACGATAAACTCGTGGGAGTCCTTGCCGCCGATAGCCCCGCTGTCTGCTTCCACCATCATGACAGGCAGGCCGCAGCGGTGGTAGACGTTGTGGTAGGCCTGGATCATCTTTTTGTAGCTTATGTCCAGGCCGGCCTCGTCAGCATCAAAGCTGTAGAGGTCTTTCATGGTGAACTCGCGCACCCGCAGCAATCCGCCTCGCGGACGAGGCTCGTCACGGAACTTGGTCTGTATCTGATAGAGCAACAGGGGCAGGTCCCGGTAGCTCTGCACATTGCGGCTTGCCAGGTAAGTGATCATCTCCTCGTGGGTAGGGCCGAGGCACAGCTTGCGCTGGCGGCGGTCAGTCAGGACAAAGAGTCCCTGGCCGAAGGCCTGGTCCCGTCCCGTCTCCTGCCACATCTCCAGAGGTTGGAGCACGGGCATCATAAGCTCCTGTCCACCGGCACGGTCCATCTCCTCCCGGATAATTTGCTCGATTTTGCGCAGTGCCCGCCAGCCCAGGGGCAAATAGGAATATACGCCGGCGACCAACTGGTGAATCATGCCAGCACGGACTAATAGCTGATGGCTGACTGAATCAGCCTCCGCCGGCGCCTGCCGCAGTGTCTTGCCAAAAAGCTGTGAAAAACGCATTTTTTCGTCCCTTTATCGAGTCATTTTTCTGGTGAAGGTCACCAGGAACAATGCCATCATAAAAACGCCAATGACCGCCTCTGCTGCACCCATCCCCTTAGCCCAGCCCTCTGGCTTGGGCGCCCAACTGCCGTATCCCACTGCAGTGAAGGAGACAGTGCTATAGTATAGACTGTTAGCAAAAGTTTCTGGCTTTAGCGTACCTAAGAAGTAGTAAGCTGCTGCCAGTCCAAAAACGATAGCAACACCCCAAGCAACTACAAACCCAACTCCTTCTCCGTAACCGCAAAGCAACCTCATAGCTGAGCTCCACAGCTTCAGAAACGGCTCCCTCCTCCAGTTCCGAGCTTTCCTCCTTGCCTCCATTTCCCGGTAGTAGAACCTTCCTGCTATATCATACATCCCGGCTTCGGTGTGCCATTGTTTTAACTGGCGATATACTTGTGTTGCTTCTTGGAAATCTTCGTCCTCTTCCTCTCCCAAAATATATTTCGATCCCCAATATACATTTTCTAGCTTTGTCTCACGTGAAATTTGCGCTCCAAATAGCGAAACTTTGGAAAGATCAGCTCCTCTCAGATCGGTCCCTTGCAAGTTAGCATCCTCGAGGTCGGCTCCTTGCAGGTTAGTCCCTATAAGTTCAGCATATTGCAGATCGGCGTCCTTCAGAAAAGACACTCGCAAGTTGACTAAGTTCAGTTTAGTCAGTTCCAGGTTGGCTTGAATCAAGATTGCCCCTTGCAGGTTAATGCCCCATAGGTCAAGGTCAGATAAATCTATCCCCTCCAGATTTCTGCCACTTAGGTCAAGCCCATCAGTCCCACCATGCTCCTTGATTAGCTTGAGGACATCTTCTTTGGTGAGTGGTTTTCCTTCAGTCACAGCTTCTCCACCTCCGCCATCAGCGCCTCCAGAAAGTCCTTTTCCTCAACGGTGCGCACTATCTCACCCTTGCGGAAAATGACCCCCCGCCCCTTGCCACAGGCTATGCCTACATCGGCGTCTTTAGCCTCGCCGGGGCCATTTACCACGCAGCCCATCACTGCCACCTTTATAGGCCTGGTCATCTTGGACAGGCGCTCTTCTACAGCATAGGCCAGCCCTACCAGGTCAACCTCCACCCGCCCGCAGGTGGGGCAACTGACCAGAGTGGGGCCATGTTCCCTCAGATTGAGGCTCTTTAATATATCGTAGGCAGCCAACACCTCTTCTCTGGGGTGGCCGGTCAGAGAAACACGGATAGTATCGCCGATGCCCTCGCTGAGCAGAATACCCAGACCCACCGCACTGCGGATAGCACCTGCACGTGGGGTACCAGCTTCGGTTATGCCCAGGTGCAGCGGATAAGGAACTTTAACAGCCATATCGCGATAAGCCTCTATGGTGGTGGGCACATCGAAGGCTTTCAATGAGATTTTGATAAAGTAGAAGTCCAGGCTTTCCAGCAGCTTTACCTGCTCCAGAGCTGCCGAGACCATGCGTTGGGGAATGGTGGCCTGGGGGTCAGCTTCTTTGGGCAGGCTGCCGGCATTGACCCCAATACGGATGGGCACATTGTGCTTCTTAGCCGCATGCACCACAGCGGTCACCTGTTGTGGGCCGCCGATGTTGCCTGGATTGAGGCGCAGGCCGTCTACACCGGCCTCCAGGGCCGCTAGAGCCAGGCGGTAGTCGAAATGGATATCGGCGATGAGGGGGATGGAGATGCCCCGCTTGATAGCTACCAGGGCCTCAGCCGCCTCCTTGTCGGGCACCGCTGCTCTTATAATCTCGCAGCCGCACTCCTCAAGCTCTTTAACCTGGCGGATGGTGGCTTGAACGTCCCGGGTATCTGTCTTCGTCATGGACTGCACCGTTACCGGCGCAGTCCCACCCACAGTGACTTTACCTATCTGTATTGCCTTAGAAACACGACGCTTGTTCATTTCTACAGGTCTACCTCTCGACAATTCTGGAAACGTCAAAATAGCTGACCATTACAATAAACAATATTAGTATAGCAAATCCAATAAGATGGACCAGGCCTTCTTTTTGGGGCGAGATACGCTTACCGCCGCGGACCTTCTCCAACAGGACAAAGAATATCCTTCCTCCATCCAACCCGGGTATAGGCAACATATTCACGATAGCCAGGTTGATACTGAGTATAGCAGTGAAGGAAAACAGCGGGCTAGGGCCACCCTTGGCCACCTCACCGGTGAGGTCGGCGATGCCGACAGGGCCGGACACCTCAGGATGGCGTCCTTTGAACCAGCTCTTCACCTCGTTCTTGAGCAACACCATGGTGTCGCCGTAGGTGCCAGCCGCTTTGGGTACTGCCCGCCAGGGGGCATAAGACTCGCTGGTTTGGGAGACGTTATTCAACTCAGTTGTTATGCCGGTGGGGCCTTGCCCATTAGGAGGGTTCCATCTGGGCACCAGGCTCACTGTGCGGGGTATTCCTGCTCTTTCTACCACCATGGTTACCTCAGAGCCCAGGTGGAGCTGTATTTGATAGCTCAAATCTCCTCTGTTGCTTATCTTGTGCCCGTCCAGGCTGCGGATAATATCTCCTTGCTGCAGCCCCGCCTGGGCTGCTGGAGACCCCTCAGACACCTCGGCCACCGTGACATCACCTACGTCTACTTGCTGGGGGATCATGAAGGCCAGGGAGAACAGGAAAATAGGCAGCAAGGCATTCATCAAAGCGCCGGAACTAAGGATAAGCAAGCGCGTTCTGGCCCGCTTGCTGGCGAAGCTGCGGGGCTGGCTGGGGTCTTCTTCGCCAAGCATCTTGACATAACCGCCAAGCGGTATTGAGTTAATGGAGTAACGTGTTTCGCCCTTTTGTGTACTGAACAGGCGGGGTGGGAAGCCGAAAGCGAACTCATCCACCTGAACCCTACTGAGCTTGGCAGTTATAAAGTGCCCTAGCTCATGGGCAAAAACCAGAAGTCCCAGAATTGCCAGGAAGATCAGGATTGTGGCCAAATTTTTTACCTCTGACTAAGACGCCGCTTTGCCAGGTCCTCTCCAATCTCAAGGGCACGCCTTCTGGCCCAGCGGTCAGCAGCCAGGATTTCATCCAGCGATGGCCGTGGGACTGACGGGTGCTCCTCCAGCACCCTCTCCAGCAACCGGGCGATACTCAAAAAGCCAATTTGTCCGGAGAGGAACATCTCTACCGCCACCTCATCAGCAGCGCTTAGCGCCGCCGGGCAGGTGCCCCCCCGTCTGCCCGTCTCAATTGCCAGGCGGAGGCAGGGAAAACGCCCCATATCCGGCGGCTCAAAGGTAAGCGGCCCCAGCTTCCTCCAATCAATTTTGGGCAACTGCGGGTTTTGCCAGCGCTCCGGATAGGTAAGGGCATACTGGATGGGCAGGCGCATGTCGGGAATACTGAGCTGGGCTTTGACCGAGCCATCGCAGAACTCCACCAGGGAATGAATAATGCTCTGAGGGTGGAGCACCACCTCTATACGCTCGTAAGGTACATTGAATAGCCAGTGGGCCTCAATAACCTCCAGCCCCTTGTTGAACAAGGTGGCTGAATCTATGGTTACCTTCTTGCCCATCTGCCAGGTGGGGTGCTGGAGGGCTTCAGCGGCAGTCACCTTGGCCAAGCTGGCCAGAGGACGCTGGCGGAAAGGACCACCTGAGGCAGTGAGCACCAGCCGTGCCACCTCACTACCCTGCTCACCCCATAAGCACTGCCACAGGGCGCTATGTTCGCTATCTACAGGCATTATTGCCACGCCGCTGCGCTTGGCCTCCGCCGTGACTATCTCCCCAGCGGTTACCAGCACCTCTTTATTGGCCAGGGCTATGTTCTTGCCTGAACCTATAGCAGCCAGAGTAGGAGCTAGCCCGGCTATCCCTGAGGTGGCTACTACCACCAGGTCAACTGCTGGGTGGGTGGCTACCTCTTCCGGTGAGACTTGTTTATAGGTGCCAGAGGGCAGCTTGCCTGGACCGGCTAGTGAGACTACTTCTGGCCTAAACTCGCCTATCTGTTTGGCCAGAAGGGAGCTATTATTTCCGGCGGCCAGTCCTATGACCTTAAGTTGGTCAGGGAAAGCACGCACTACATCCAGCGTCTGCCGCCCGATGGAGCCTGTGGAACCCAGAATGGCCAGTCGCTTCATCCTATCACCCATATAACAAAATAATATACTACAACGCTGCTGAAGATAATGCTGTCCATGCGGTCAAGCATGCCACCGTGGCCGGGTATTAGGTGGCCGGCATCTTTTACCCCGGCGCTGCGCTTTAGCAGAGACTCCGCCAGGTCACCCAGTTGAGCGAAGACCGGAATGAGGAAACCCAGTAATATAGCCTCAGGATAGCTTAGTGGCTTAGGAGTGAGGTCAAGGATGGCTACCAGGGCAACGGTGGCTCCCAGGCCGCCGACCAAACCAGCCGCTGCCCCCTCCCAGGTCTTGCCCGGGCTGATAGCCGGGGCCATGTGATGCCGCCCCCAGAGACGGCCCAAGAGATAGGCGACGCTATCAGTGGCGAAGGTGGCAAAAATGACCAGCAGCACCCAATCCCGGCCCTGGTCTAGCCTTCTCAGCCCCACCAGATGGCTCAGCATCCAGCCCACATAGAATATGCCGGCCAGAGTCCATACCCAGCCGGCGAAGGCATCCCTGGTGGGGCGCCACACAAACCAGGCCAGTGATATTACCACCGCCGACGTGAACAACAGGGGCAACACCCTATCATCATCACTGTGGGGGCTGAGCACCATCAACACCACCCACACCAGACCAAAGAATGTCCAGGGAGATATGCGCGAAGCTATCATCTCATAGAACTCAAAGGCGGCCAGAATGGCGATGACTGCGACCAGTATGCTAAACCAGGGGTCGCCAAACCAGATGGCGGCGAAGATTAAAGGGATACCCCACAATGCGCTGATAATCCTTTGTTTGAGCATGACTAGCGGGGGTGAGCCCGATTCCCCTGTTGTTCGTCTGACTCAAGGCCGCCGAAGCGTCGCTGGCGCTGGCTGTAGGCTGCCAGAGCCGCTTCAATCTCCTCCTTGCCGAAGTCAGGCCACAGGGTGGGCGTGGCGTAGTATTCGCTGTAGGCGGCCTGCCACAGCAGGAAGTTGCTCAGGCGCATCTCACCGGCGGTGCGGATTATCAGGTCTGGGTCGGGCAGGCCAGCACTGTAGAGGTAGCGGCTGAAAAGGGCCTCGTCTATGTCTTCAGGAGCCAATCCCTCTGCCAGTATTCGGCGCACCGCATCAAGTATCTCAACTCGGCCGCCATAGTTGAAAGCTACGTTCAGGTTTAGGCCGGTGTTGTCTTTGGTCAGTTCGATGGCCTCCTGCACCTTGCGCTGAAGCACGGGGGATAATCCATCCAGACGGCCCAGGTGTCCCACTCGAACGCCTTTGCGGTGCAGATTCATAGTCTCTCGCTTGATCATCTGACCCAAGATGTGGAACAGCCCCTTGACCTCACTTTCAGGGCGGTTCCAGTTCTCTGTGGAGAAAGCATAAAGGGTGAGATGCTTCACTTTGTGTTTGGCGAAGGTCTCAATAACATGGCGGACATTATTGGTGCCAGCGCGGTGTCCAGCCAGGCGGGGCAGGCCACGTTGCTTAGCCCAACGGCCATTGCCGTCCATAATAATGGCAACATGTTGAGGAAGCGGAGAAAATTGTGTTTCAGTGGTCATGGGCTCTGTAGTAACCACCACCACAGGCTGGCCTCCTCCGCTGAAGGTCTACACCTCCAGCAGATCATCTTCCTTGGCCTGACCTACCTTGTTGACTTCAACTATAAAGGCGTCGGTGAGCTTCTGAAGACGCTCTTGGGCCTGCTGGGAAATGTCTGCCGAGATCTGCTTGTCCCGCTCCAATCCCCTCAGATGCTCCAGACTATCCCGCCTCACGTTGCGTACTGCTATCCGGCCCCCCTCCACCCGCTTGCGCACTACTTTAACTAGGTCACGGCGTCTTTCTTCACTCAGAATGGGTACGACCAAGCGGATGACATTGCCATCGTTGGAGGGGGTAAGCCCCAATTCTGACTTGAGGATGGCCTTTTCAATGGTAGACAAAATGCTGCGATCCCAGGGCTGAATCATCAGCAATCTGGCCTCTGGGGCTGATATGCCTGCTATCTGATTGAGAGGTGTGGGCGTTCCATAGTAGTCCACACGAATGCTGTTCAGCAAGGCCGGGGTGGCTCGGCCTGTCCTGATGCCGGCCAGGTCATGTTCCAATGCTGCTACCGTCTTGCGCATCCTGGCATCGGCTTCTTTAAGGACGTTTTCCTGCATATTCACCCCTCGCTGCTGATCAACGTGCCGATAGTCTCACCGGATACGGCTCGCTCAATACTTTGCGGGGCCTCCAGGCCAAAGACAATGATGGGCAGTTTGTTTTCCAGGCACAAAGACAGAGCAGTAACATCCATGACCTCAGGACGCAGGTCGAGTGCCTTCTGATGGGTGAGGCGGTCAAACTTCGTGGCCTGAGGGTTCTTCAATGGATCAGAGCTGTAAACGCCATCCACTTTGTTCTTGGCCATGAGCAATATCTCGGCAGAGATCTCAATGGCACGCAGGGCAGCGGCAGTATCTGTAGTCATATAGGGGTTCCCTGTGCCAGCAGCGAAGATAACCACTCGCCCTTTCTCCAGGTGGCGGATAGCCCGGCGTCTGATGTAAGGCTCGGCTACCGCTTGTATAGGTATGGAAGTCTGGGTGCGGGTGACCACCCCCATCTTTTCCAGGGCGTCTTGCAAAGCCAGGGCGTTTATTACAGTGGCCAGCATGCCAGCATAGTCTCCGGTTACCCGGTCCATTCCCCGGCTCTGGGCATCAGCCCCCCTCCAAATGTTGCCGCCACCTACCACTATGGCCACCTGAGTACCCGCACGCACCACATGTTTTATCTGCCCAGCCACCAATTGCAAAGTGGCCGTGTCCAGGCCAAATGTCTGAGTGCCCATCAGGGATTCGCCGCTTAGCTTGATCAGGACGCGCTTATATTTTGATGAGGCCATGATTCCTCAGTGCTTTCACAGGCCCAATTCAAAACGGGCAAAGCGCTTGACCTTGATATTTTCTCCCACCTTGGCTACTACCTCGGTGATAACGTCGCGGATGGTTCTGGCAGGGTCTTTGATAAACGGTTGCAGCAGTAAGCAAGCCTGGGCTGCTTCTACATCAGTGCCAGGTGGGATATCTTCAGCAGCCAAATATTGAGGTGCCAGGGCAGCTACCTGCATCGCCAGGTCGTGGGCCAGACATTTGAACTCTTCAGTGCGAGCCACGAAATCGCTCTCGCAGTTTACCTCCACCAGCGCCCCTAACCGTCCCCCCGGATGGACATAAGCTTCGACCAGCCCCTGCTTAGCTACGCGCTGTGCCTTTTTCTCGGCTTCGGCAAAGCCCTTGGCACGCAGTATCTCTAACGCTTTTTCTATATTGCCGTCAGTCTTGGTCAGCGCCTCTTTGCAATCCATAATGCCGGCGCTGGTCTTTTGCCTGAGATCCTTTACCATTTCCACAGTTATCTGCAACGAGGCCTCCTTAGTTTGCCTCATCCGGCGCAAAGCTCAAAGAACCGGGAGCCGAACCAGCCTCTGCCTTGACGGCGGGCAATTCAGACAAGGCTTCGGGGGCTATCTCTTCCTGTTTGCCCTCCAGCACAGCGTCGGCTACACGAGCACACATGAGCTTCACCGCTCGGATGGCATCGTCATTGGCTGGAATGGGATAATCTATTTCATCCGGGTTGCTATTGGTATCTGCGATGGCTACCACGGGTATTTTCATCTTTTTAGCCTCGGCGAGCGCGATTCTCTCTTTGGTGATGTCTACGATGAAGATCGCTCCAGGCAAGCTGGTCATTTCCTTGAAGCCCCCCAAATAGCGGTTGAGACGGATGATCTCCTCGCCCAGCTTAAGGGCCTCTTTCTTGGGCAATTGCTCTAAGTCTCCCCGGGATTTGCGGTCTTCCAGACGCACCAGATAGTCAATCCGAGCCTGGATGGTAGCAAAGTTGGTGAGCATACCCCCAAGCCAGCGCTGGTTGACATAAAACATGCCGCAGCGCTTGGCCTCCAACTCCACTGCCTCTTGAGCCTGCTTTTTTGTGCCCACGAAGATGATTTTGTCTCCCTGGCCTGCCACCTCGCTGATGAATTCGCAGGCCTTCTCCAGCATAGACAATGTCTGCTGAAGGTCTATGATGTGGATGCCATTACGTTGGGTGAAGATATACCTCTTCATGTGGGGGTTCCAGCGGCTGGTCTGATGACCGAAGTGGGCCCCCGCTTCCAGGAGCTGTTTTATGGAAACACTGGTTGTTGATTGTTGAACCATACCCCTTCCTATTTATACCTCGTATTCAGTAGCACGGATACATAGTATAACATACAGCCCAAGGCTCAGCAAGTATCACGAGGAATTCCTCAGTTGCCCCTGCTCCGATGGGTTCGGGCCAGTCGTTGGTTTTGGGATAAAGGGGAGGTTACCTCCTTTTTCTGGCAAGCGTGCTTGACAGCTAGGTAGAAATGGGCATATTATTGTGCTGATGGCGATGTGAGTTGTCTCAGTTGCAGCCAAGTGACCGGTAATAGCAATGGCGATTGAATATAATGCAAAAGTACTAGAGCATTTTAGCAATCCGAGGAATGTCGGGAAGATAGATGACGCCGATGGCATAGGAGAACATTTCAGCGATGTCTGTGGCGACCATGTGTGCATCTACATAGCGGTTGCCGATAATAGGGTGGTAGACATAAAGTTCCTGAGTCTGGGATGCGCAGCCTCTATTGCCAGCAGCAGCATGCTCACTGAGTTGGTGACGGGCAAAACGTTGGAAGATGCTGCCAAGACTACCAGTGACGATGTGGTTAATGCCTTGGGTGGGCTACCGGAACAGAAAATACATTGTTCTGTGCTAGCTGCAGATGCCTTGCACAAAGCAATTCAAAACTATCATGCAAAGCTTTCTGGAGCCGATGTGGGTGAATAGTTGCCTCAGCCAGCGGATTTGGAGCAGGTCGGCAGTATGAGCTGGAATTGAACCATGGTCTATCGGGAGGGTCAAAAATGAAGTGCCCCTTTTGTAACAAAGAGTACTTGACTCAGGACGAAGTGATGCACTGCATTCTCGAGCACGTTCGAGAGTCCCAGGAAGAGCAAGCAAAACAATTACAGAAAATACAGTTGATGCTAATGGCGGGTCAACTTACCATGGCCTCTGTAGCCACCCATACATCGGCTCGTGATGTGGTTGAGAGATTCGGCGAGATTTATCAGCTTTTGGAAAGCCTTGCTCAGAAGCCGGACGTAGTGGGCGAAATTGAGAAATGGCTAAAAGATAAAGAGGGTGGGAAGGAACCACCACCGGCTTAGCTCGGAGCAAGATGATTTGCCCTGCCGGCCAGTGCCAAGGCCGATTCCATAGCAGTAAGATATGGCTTGAGAATAGCATCAGCGATTTCTGACTCGGGTATCCTATTGCCGGTCACCAGGCGCATTTCAAATTTGCCTTCTGCGTTGCTAACAATTCTGTAGCCGGGGCGGCAATTACGGTATCGCCAAATCATCGCCTTGTAGCCAGCAACAAAACCACTCTCCTTTGTTACCCGAAAAACGAATCGAGAGCAGCTTTCCTTAAAAAGGCAGGAGCGCTTTTTAAGAAAAGGGGGCCAAGCATACCAGTAAACGTAAATAGGGAATAGAATTAGCCACCGCATCTCACTTTTCAAAAAGAGCCAGGTCAAAGCGGGTTAGGGTACTACCTTGCGCCGCCCCTAGCATTCCAAAGCACCCCGCCTGAGATGGAACTGCAATAACTACGTTGATGCTCTCAAGCCTTACGAATTTCCATCCTTCGGCAGCTTGTTGAGTGATAAGCGTCTGCAATTGAGCTGCGAGTGCCTGATGTTGATCCTCGGCCTCCGACACATCTGCGGCGAAAGGCAGAACTTTGTATTCCACTGTTTTGCTCCTCTCATTATCGATTCAAGAATACCTTACCCCCTGCCCACTCTCCTACAGGAGAGGGGATGGAAAGGAATCTGGGGGACACCTCGTTCGACTGGGCTCACGACAGGCCCAGACCCCCGCCAGAGAGGCTCAGCCTCTCTGGGCTCTCCTATTGTAAGGCGTTGCTAATTCCTTTGCAAGCTCCTGTGTCCAGGCTATCGGCAGCTTGACAATCCAGGGGGCGGGGATTTAGCATAGTTATAGTAGTTGATATTGGGAATCCTGGATAACAAAGATCAAGGAGGTATGAATGTTCCCTGGAATTCCTGCCGCCGGTCTATTCTTTTTCAGCTCCTGGCTCACCATGATTTTCTGTGGTATCGTAGCTCATGACTTAGGCATCAAGACCATTGGCTACCCTACAGCAATGGTGGTCACCATAGGACTCTGGCTTGTTGTTGGTCCCCTGTTTCTCATTATTGCCAGGAAGAGAAACCTCTGGTTTGTCAGGTGGGGCGTCAACCGAAGTGATGACTCATTCTAGTCCTTCACCAATTGTTTAGGATATGCAGTAGTTGATATGGGAGATCAGAAATCAGACCTGGTGGTGCTTTGTAAGGTTCAGGGTGAACTCGCTGCTAATGTCATAAAGTCACATTTGGAGAGCGAGGGAATCCCTGTTCTGCTGAAGTGGGAGGCTCTTGGCAGAGTGGGGGGCCTCACTGTGGATGGCTTGGGGCAGGTAACTCTACTGGTCCCGAAAGAATTTGCTGAAGATGCCAGGCTTATAATCACGCCCAGAGACTCCGACGAAGCTGAATTTGATTCGTAGCGCGGTTGGCATTCATCATGGTATGATTGGATATAAATGATAGTTGCTGGAGATATGAAATGAGCCGCCGTGAAAAGAAGAATTGCTATATGGCTGGAAAGATGATAGAGCCACTTAAGCTCAAGGGGAATGAAAAAGTGGCTAACTTCATAAGAAACGTCTTTGGCAATTCTGGCTTCAATGCACGTCGGCTGGCGGAAGCATGTGAGATTTGCTCCAGGATGCTCCAGGAAGATACCACTGTCTGTCTTACACTTGCAGGCGCTATGACGCCCATAGGAATGTCCGGCCCTATCATAGACATGATGGAGCTTGGCTTCATAGACTTTATAATTTCCACAGGCGCTAACCTGTATCATGATTTGCATCGTCCTTTTGATTACCCGGTGCGGCAGGGCAGTTGTTTTGTGGATGACGCAGAACTATACCAACTGGGGATTGCCAGAATCTACGATACTTTCATTGAGGATGATGAGACCCTTCTGGCAACTGACCGCATAATCTTGGAGACGGTCAAACACATACCGTCTGACAAACCTATATCGACCGCAGAGTTTCACCACGTTTTGGGACAACGGGTGCAGGAAATTGCCCCTCATCCGGAAAAATCTCTGCTTGCCCAGGCGGCCAGATTGAATGTGCCTGTCTACACATCATCACCTGGTGACTCCTCAATCGGCATGAATCTTGCGGGCGCGGCTACTTTTGGGAAACACGTAATCATAGACCCGACCAGGGACATTCTGGAAACGACTGCCATTGTGAAAAGCGCTGCCAAGAATGGGGCTATTGAGGTCGGTGGCGGTTCACCCAAGAATTTCTATATGCAGACACAGCCCATGCTGTGGCAGATTCTTCGCATAAACAAAGGCGGTCATGACTACTTCATTCAGCTTACGACGGATGCTCCGCACTGGGGCGGTCTATCCGGTGCCACGTCTCAGGAAGCCAAGTCATGGGGCAAGATACAGGATCCCGAAAAGGACAACGTCACAGTGTATTCTTGTGCGTCGATAACTTTTCCCTTGCTTTGCCAGTTTGCCAGACAAGAATGCAAGCCCAGGAAGCCAAAAGAGCTTTACCTGAAAACGCAAGACCTTGTTAGCGAGTTGGTCAAGGATGCCAGGCGTATCCCTAAGAACATGCAGCAATACGGAAAGCTTTACGGCACACAACCCCAGCCGTAAGTGAAAACGGCCGTTTTTTTGGTGTGGTGGGTCGAGTGAAACGCAACCACCCTACGTTTACTTGCTGTGCCTGACCCTCCCCAATATTTGCACCCACACCATCAAGGCTGTAAATTTTAGAAAATTGGTTTGGCCATTTATAATTGTAGTTGAGTAACTTAAGGAGGTGAACTGATATGGAGAAAAAAGTCGTTAAAATCATGGAAGAGCGGATCAATATTCAGGATAAAGAACAAACGGTGCTTACTGTTACTTGGACTGGCACGACGTGGACAATTTTTGGCATAATTCTCACATTTTGGGCTACGCTCTTCTTCGGGCTGTGTTCATATGATAGGCTCTACCTTTGGGCAAATATCTTGATCTCGTTTGGCATTGTCGTCGGTGCCTTTGCCTTTCTCTGGTGCGTGAGGTATACAGCCAACATGTCCATTCGCTGGTTAGACCGCCAATTCACCAGTAAAAAAACTATTCACTAGTTTCGTAGGGTGGGTGAAACGGAGTGAAACCCACCATTTTTTCGTGTGGTGGGTTACGTTTGCACTTCACCTACCCTACTTGTCTCGCGACTGATGTTGGCGTTGGCTAGCATTGGGATGAGATTGAATGTCAGGAGTTTGTGATATGGTTCTACGAGGACAAGAACTGAAGGCCATTATTCAACAGAGCTTCGATGACGCTCTCAACTGGAAAAATCATCCGAAGTTCTGCGACAATAATGCTCTCAAAGCTTCGGCACTGGTCAGTAACCTTGGGCGTTCTCTATGCGAATTGTTGAAAACCCATGATATCACGCTAAACGTTGTTACTGTGGATGGCGAAGGACACAAGAAGCCTGGCGAGTGGCTTCTAGACATCGTGATAACAAAGAATGATAGCAATGGCTTCAGGAAGCAAATAGTGTGGGCTATTGAATCCGAGACTGACACGGGTTTGAAACCATTCTGCGACGATTTTGCTAAACTCGTCCACGTCAAATCCGAGAATTACCTCTACATGAACGGTCTGAATCATAAAACTACGAAAGGCCGAGATGAATACGTAGCAAATCGCCTTAAATATGCAACTTCTGTTCTGACCAAAATGGATATCCAGTTCTTATATCTGGGCTTTTGGGCGTCACCGTGCAAGCCGGATAATGACGTTGTCTATTCAATATGGGACGAACTTCCTTCAGGCAGATTTCAACACTTACGAAAGATACTACTTTATTTTTATCAGGATGGTCATTTTACTGAGATAGTTTCGTAGGCTGGGTGAAACGTAGTGAAAACAGCTTTTTTTTGAGTGGGGCGTTCAGCCGAACGCCCCTACAATTATTTAAACCCCAGCCTCTTCTCTTTGAGGCTAATGAATTTCTGTTGCGCCAGGACGAGGTGATCAAGCAGCTCTATATCGAGGATTTTGCCGGCCTCGATGAGTTGTTCGGTCACTTTGATATCTTCGGGGCTTGGTGTGGGATCACCTGAGGGGTGGTTATGTACTACCACCAGGGCGGGGCAATTTTGCCTGATGGCCTCCCGGAACACCTCGGCCACGCGTATCAGTGAAGTATTGACACTGCCGCGGTAGACCTCAGCTATGGAGACCACCTGGTTCCTGGTATTCAGCAGCACCACCCGGAGCTGCTCCTGCTCCAGAAAGCCCATCTCGGCCATGAGCAGATTGGCAACATCCTGGGGAGACCTAACTACGGCTCTGGCCTCAGGGTGGCAGGAAAGCAGACGTTTGCCTAGCTCCATTGAGGCCAACAACTGGGCAGTCTTGGCCTCCCCCATGCCTCGCTCAGCGCCGAGTTCGCTGAAGCTGGCTCTGGCCAGGCCGGGCAGTCCCCCGAACTGGGCCAGCAGGCGGGTGGACATAGCCAGCACGCTCTCGGCCCGGCTGCCAGTGCGCAGCACGATGGCCAGCAATTCAGCATTGCTCAGGGCGGCCACCCCATGATTGAGAAGCCTTTCCCGGGGCCGTTCCCAGGCGGGCAGGTCCCGGATCATGGGGTGGTATTCTACTGCGCTCTGCCTTTTCATCAGAGCCCTCTTGACCTACTTTACTTCGATTACTCCACCGGCTGCTTCTATCTTCTGCTTGACTGATTGTGCCTCTTCCTTGCTCACAGCCTGCTTCACTGCCTTGGGAGCGGCCTCTACCAGATCCTTGGCCTCTTTAAGTCCCAGGCCGGTGACCTCGCGAACGGTCTTGATCATCTGTATCTTGTTGGGGCCGACCTCTTTCAGGATGACATCGAACTCGGTCTGTTCCTCCACAGCCGGGGCGGCCTCACCTGCTGTCGCAGCCGCGGCAGCCGGAGCAGCCATAGCCACCGGGGCAGCGCTGACTCCAAACTCAGCCTCCAGCGCCTTGACCAGCTCGTTAAGCTCCAGGACGGTCATCTGCTTGATAGCGGCGATGATCTCATCCTTGGTTAGTCCCTTGGACGACTTGGCCGCAGCGCGTTTGGCGGCCTTGGGTGCTTCCTTTCCCCCCTCCTTTTCCTCGGCCACCACGGTCTCTCCACTTACCTCAGTCTCAGACATTAGCAGTTACCTCCTGTTGTTGAATTCTAGCTTGAAGCACTGTCATTAGCCCTCTCAAGTTGGCCGACAGTGCATACATCAACCCATAGAGCGGGGCCTGCAAGTTGCCGAGCATCCTGGCTACCAAGACCTCCTTGGGAGGCAGGGTGGCCAGTGTAGATAGCTCGGCTGCGCTCAGAACCCGAGTGCCCAACAGCCCCCCTTTGATACGCAGAGTGGATTTAGAGGTTTTCACATAGTCCAGCATGGACTTGACTGTGGGCACCACATCACCATAGCTAAAGGCGATGGCGGTGGGTCCCACCAGCAGTTCCTCCAGAGCTGGCCTCTCTACTTTCTGAGCAGCCAGGGTTGCCAGCGTGTTCTTGACCACCAGGTAATCCATCTTTTGCTCCCTGAGCCGGCGGCGCAACCGGGTCATCTCAGCCACTGTCAGCCCTCGGTAGTCAGTAACCAATACAATGCTGCTCCGAGAAAGCATCTCAGCCACACTGTCTACCACCTGCGCTTTCTTTTCCTTTGATTCCTCGGACATATCACACCTCTCAGTAAATAAAGTCCTTGCCCAGGGGCAAGGACTTTATAGTTAATCGCTGACTAACCGTTATTCAGCTTTGCCTCGGCAGGTAACCATTAAGCCCCTGGGGCACCTGCTGTCTAGGGCAAGACTTTTATATTATAGTTCTTTTACTGCTATCTAACAAACACTCCTGCTGGTTTTACTGTCTGGCTCCCAGAATGGCCACTATAGGTGCCAGGAAGCCTGGGTGACCAGCCTGTGGCATGGCCAGACCCAATTTTGGATTCTTAAGCTGGCGTTCCGGTAGCTGGGCATTACCCTGGATCTGCTTGTAAATCTCATAGACCATTCTGACGCCGGTAGCACCAATCGGGTGGCCGAAGGCCTTAAGTCCGCCATCGGTGTTCACCGGCAGTCCGCCTTTATGAAGCTCAAAGAAACCGGAATCTATGTCTTTCTTGGCCTGCCCCGGCTCACTGAAACCTAGTGCCTCATACTCTAGAAGCTCGGCGATGGTGAAACAGTCGTGTACTTCAGCCAGGCTCAGTTCCTCGCGGGGATTCTTTATACCTGCCTGCTCGTAGGCAATCTGGCCAGCCCTTCGTGTCTCGGGCATGCTATCATATTTGAAGTCTATGTCTTCCTTGCCCCAGCCTGGTCCCATCGCACAGCCAAATCCTTTGATCAAGACGTAATCATCACGGAACTTTTTGGCTATCTCGGCAGAGCAAAGTACAGCCGCAGCCGCTCCATCGGTTACGGCGCAGCAATCGAACAGCCCCAACGGCCAAGCTATTATAGGGGCATTCAGCGCCTGCTCCAGGGTGATCTCGCGCTGGAGGTGGGCCTTGGGACTCTTGGCCCCGTTCTTATGATTCTTGACCGCAATCTTGGCCAGGGCCTCTTTGCCTTGCTGTGGAGTGAGTCCCCAGCGGGCGAAGTAGCGGGTGGCTGGCAGTGCCCAGCGCCCCGGAGCAGTAGCCCCTTGGGCGTAGGCCGGATGGTAGAAGAATTCCGGCAAGCCGGAGAAACCGGAGTCCTTCAATTTCTCAAAACCGACACATAGCACGATGTCATAAAGTCCCAGAGTCACTGCCATAGCCGCATGTCGTATGGTGTCAATGCCGGTGGCGCAGCCATTTTCTACCCTGCTCACCGGTATTTGTTTCAACTTCAAGGGCTGGGTGAGCATCAGGCCAGTGCAGCCAGCGTTGGTGGTGCCTGATACTTGAGTTCCTATCCAGGCTGCCTGGATGTCATTCATCCCCACCTTCGCGTCCTCCAGGGCTTCGAAGGTGGCATCTATGATCATATCATCGGCGCTCCATTGGAAGTTTTCACCGAATTTGGTGCAGCCCATACCGATGACGGCTACTTTATCTCTCATTACAGTGGGGTTAGCCATTTTGCCCTCCTTATCTTACTGGCACGGACATCCAGAAATAGTTGGGGTGTTCGCCTGCATCACTCAATTTCCGGAAGCTCATCTCCAAGGTCATCTCCAACTCAACCTTGTCAGGGTCAAAGTCAGTCATTCTGGTGTAGACCCTTACCTGTTTATTCAAATCAACCAAGGTCCAGACTGTGGGTGGATCAAGGCTTGTGGCCAGGTTGTCTTTGCTAAAGGTGAACAGCACGCCGGTCCAATCCATAATCCTGACGTACTCGAACTTGTCCTTAGTCTGGCAGTAGTTGCACACACGTTGTGCCGGGAAGAAAAGCCGGCCACAATTATTACACTTTGTAGCGCAGCCATTGAAAATCCACTTGCGGTCTCTCAGCAATGCCGGGATGGAGCAGACCAGAGCAGGTCGGCGACCCTTGTCTACCGGCATCAGCTCTCGGAAACGTATATACCTCTCGTAACTACTCAGGTATCGTTTGGATGCCAGATGGCCCTTCATGCCCCGCTTAGGCTTGAACTTGGTTACATTCTCTGTGGTCTTAATTACATGCGCCTCAGCGCCATCACCGTAGCTGACGAGCAGAAAGCGCTGACCTGGCTGTGCCGTCTCCAGGGCAGCTACCAGCATCATCAGGGCGTAGGCAGTCCCGGTATTGCCCATCTTGTCAGACAGAGATTCTTGTACCTGGTTCTTGTAATCAAAGCCCAGGGTCTTAGCTATCTCTGTGTGACGGCGGCCATCCTGAGCATAGTAGATGACCTTATTGAAGTCCTTGACAGTGAGCTTGGCCTTCTTAAGCAGAGCGGGAACCACTAGTCCCATGTTACGAGTGTAGCCTTCGGTTACGACGTAGCGGTCTTCCCAGGCCTTGACCACGTTGTCTTTCTTGGTGCGCCAGACATCGTATATCTCGTCTGAGTGATAGTAGCTGGTCTCGAAAGTGGCAAGCACATCGGTGTCGCCGACAATAAAGGCAACAGCACCATCGCCGAAAGCTAATTCCATTTCTGACTTGGCCTCACCTATCCGGCAATCAGAGGCTACCACCAGTGCCCGGTGTGCTGAACCGGCTTTTACCGCATCCATTGCAGCTTTGAGAGCCAAAGTGCCGGCTCGCAGAGAGTCAGTCACGTCTGCAGTGAAGATGTCAGAGCGCAGGTCGCAGGCGGCTGCTATGGTGACGGCCATCTGCTTCTCCTGGTAAGCTCCAGTAGTGGTGGCGAAATAGACGGCGTCTATTGTGCTTCGATCTTGCCCCCTAATACAGTCAAGGGCAGCCGCCACCGCCATAGTGATGCTGTCCTCATCAAAATTGGCCACGGAACGTTCCCCACCGCTGGAGCCTCCTCCCCAGGCCTTTGCGATATCATCCCGACGCAGTCTGTACATCGGGACATAGGCCCCATAAGAGGTAATGCCGACCATATGCATTCTCCCTTCTTTTTTAACGGTCTGTTGCTCTTGCTTCGGCTATGCGCCGGTAGTCATGGTTAAAGCTGTTTTAAGGTCCAGTTTGATCCCTGGTCCCATAGTGGTAGTCAAGGTGGCGCTTTTGACGTACTGCCCCTTGGCTCCGCTGGGCTTGGCCTTGACTATAGCCTCCATAATGGTGGCCAGGTTTTGCAAGAGCTTGTCCGTTTCAAAACTAACCTTGCCGATAATCAGATGAATTATGGCCGTTCGATCCAGCTTGAATTCGACACGTCCACCGCGGGATTCACCAATGACGCGAGGCAGGTCAGCAACGGCTACCACTGTGCCTGCCTTGGGATTGGGCATCAGCCCTCGCCGCCCTAGAATCTTTCCTAACTTACCTACTTTACCCATCATATCAGGTGTGGCTATGGCTACATCGAATTCCAACCATCCACCCTCAATCTGGCTTGCTAGGTCATCGCCACCGACGTAGTCAGCGCCAGCATCTAGAGCCAGTTTCGCCCCCTCACCCTGGGCAAATACCAGCACCCTGATTTTCTTGCCCAGGCCATGAGGTAGCGAGACCACGCCTCTCACCTGCTGATCAGCGTGACGCGGGTCTACTCCCATGCGCAGATGAAGCTCAACTGACTCATCAAACTTGGCATGGGCCAGCTTCTTTGCCAGTTCAATGGCATCCTTGGGCTCGTAAGTCTTGTCTCCGTCTACTTGCTTGAGTGCTTCCAGATGTTTCTTACCTTGTTTGGCCATCTTTTACTCAACCTCAATGCCCATGCTGCGAGCGGTGCCCTCGATTATCCGTGTAGCTGCCCCAATGTCTGCAGCGTTTAGGTCTTTCATCTTGATTTTGGCGATCTCCTCCACCTTAGCACGGGGCAACTTGCCAACATTTTGAGTCCCAGAAGCGGAGCTGCCTTTTTCCAGTGACAGCGCCTTTTTCAACAACTCAGCCGCTGGTGGAGTCTTGGTTGTGAAGGTGAATGAGCGGTCTTCATAGATAATGATCTCCACCGGCACCACCGTTCCTGCCTGGGAGGCGGTGCGTTCATTGTATTCCTTGCAAAAGGCCATAATATTGACCCCGTGCTGTCCCAGGGCTGGCCCAACTGGTGGGGCTGGATTGGCGTTGCCCCCCTGAATTTGTAGCTTGATAATAGCCTTTACTTTCTTGGCCATTCTTATCTCCGAACTAAATCTTCTCCACCTGCAAGAAGTCCATTTCCACCGGGGTTTCCCGGCCGAAGAAGGTAAGTAGTACCTTTACCTTGCCCTTGTCCACATTGATGTCGTCCACCACACCGACGAAATCGATGAAGGGGCCATCAATAATGCGCACGCCTTGGCCTTTGGTGAAGCCCACCTTGATGCGGGGTGCCTCGGCCTCCATCTGGCGCAAGATTGATTTTACCTCTTCATCCTCTAGAGGTGTGGGTTTACCACCTGATCCCACGAACCCGGTGACTCCCGGGGTATTGCGCACCACGTTCCAGCTCTGGTCAGTCATGATCATTTCCACCAGCACATAGCCGGGGAAGATCTTGCGGGTGACGGTGCGCCGCTGGCCTTCCTTGACCTCGATATCGTCTTCAGTGGGGATCACCACCTGAAAGATCTCCTGGCCAGCATCCATGGTTCTGATGCGCTGTGCCAAGTTACGCTTTACCCGGTCTTCGTATCCTGAGTAGGTATGTATAACATACCAGCGCTTTGACTTATCTTGCGTCGCAGTTTGGCTGGCTTGTTGAGATTCCTGAGATTCCAAGGAGTTAGCTTCCCTCCGGTCTATAAGATCACATCCTTAATCAAGTGGGAGAAACCCCAGTCCACTGAGCCCAGGATAGCGCCCAACGCTATAGAGACCAGGACCACTACAATAGTGAGATAAACGACCTGCTCGCGAGGTGGCCAGACAACCTTTTTCAGCTCAGCCACAATTTCGCCAACGAACTTGAAGCGGGAGCGCTTGGCTTTAGCAGCCGCAGCAGCTTTCACGGCCGGTGGCAAGTTACTTTACCTCCTTGTGAAGCTGATGACTGCGGCAACGAGGGCAGTACTTGCGCAGCTCAAACCGCTGCGAATCATTCTTCTTGTTCTTGTTGGTAGTATAGTTTCTCTCCTTGCATTCCTGGCAGGCAAGGTAGATGATGACTCGGGATTCGCCCTTCTTGGCCATTATATCAACACCTTTAGCTTGACAGTACCTATAGTTTGTCTTCTACTATTCAATGATTTTGATAATCGCGCCGGCGCCCACGGTGCGGCCGCCTTCACGGATGGCAAAGCGCAGACCTTCCTCCAGGGCTACCGGATAGATAAGACCGATCTTCATCTTAATGTTGTCACCTGGCATCACCATCTCAACCCCTTCGGGTAGCTCAATACTTCCGGTGACGTCGGTGGTTCTGATATAGAATTGGGGCTTGTATCCGTTGAAGAAGGGAGTATGTCGCCCTCCTTCTTCCTTAGTCAAAACGTAAACCTGGGCCTCAGCCTTGGTGTGTGGCTTGATAGAGCCAGGCTTAGCCAGCACCTGTCCCCGCTCTATATCGGCTCGTTCAATGCCTCTGAGCAGGCAGCCCACAGCGTCCCCCGGTATGGCCTCATCCAATATCTTGTGGAACATCTCCAAACTGGTGACAACTGCTTTGCGAGGCTCGTGGTGCAACCCTACGATTTCTATCTCATCACCACCCTTGATAACACCCCGCTCCACCCGGCCTGTCGGTACGGTGCCCCGGCCTTTGATGCTGAAGACGTCCTCAACAGGCATCAGGAAAGGCTTATCGCGGGGGCGCTCCGGAATAGGAATATACGAATCCACGGCATCCATGAGCTTCCAGATAGGCCCGCACCATTTGCACTCCCGTTTGCCGCAGCCACACTCCAGCGCTTTAGTAGCACTTACTCGGACGATAGGTATCTGGTCCCCTGGGAAGCCATATTTGGGGAATAGCTCCCCTCGCAACTCCAGCTCGGTGACCTCCAGCAGCTCCTGGTCATCCACGAGGTCTACCTTGTTAAGAGCTGTCACGATGTATGGCACCTGAACCTGACGCGCCAGCAGCAAGTGCTCCCTGGTCTGTGGCATGACGCCGTCATCGGCAGCCACTACCAGGATAGCCCCATCCATTTGGGCTGCCCCAGTGATCATGTTCTTTATATAGTCAGCGTGGCCGGGGCAGTCAATATGGGCATAATGGCGCTTGTCTGTCTCATACTCCACATGGGCGATGGCTATGGTCATCCCCCTGGCCTTCTCCTCGGGGGCATTGTCGATGCTATCATAGGCACGGAAGGTAGCCTTCCCTGCGGTAGCTAGCACCTTTGTTATAGCCGAGGTCAGGGTAGTCTTGCCATGGTCCACGTGACCGATAGTGCCCACATTAGCGTGCGGCTTAGTACGCTCAAATTTCTTTTTAGCCATGAAACCCTCCTTTAAGCCCACAAACAGTTTCGAACTGGTGCCCCCGTTCCTTACTAAGAACGGTACAACTCTTGCGGTTTAACTGATAAAGAACTTTGCGCTAGGATAGTATAGCCGCTCACACCCGCCCTGTCAAATCCTAATCGAATCAACTAGCTTCCGCTTGATGTTTCTCCCTACCCCGTTCTTGTCATGAAAAAACAGAACCACTAACTAAAAAGGTAGGCTATTACTCCGATGTGCCTGCCTTCTTTGCAATAACGAGAGGAAACTGACATATAAGGCATTGATATCGAATTAAACTTAATACTCGCTGCAACAAACCTTTTATATTAAAAAAAGACCGCCTCCACAGCGGTACACAAACAAGCCGCCCGAGAGATTCGAACCCTCGACCTATTCCTTACCAAGGAATTGCTCTACCACTGAGCTAGGGCGGCATATATCTCTGACCCCCCCCCACCACCTAAGCCAATTCTGCCTCGGAATGGATGCAATATTTTTATAAACAGGCTCTACCTGATGAGCTAAGCGGGCACTTTGCCCCGAATCAAATAAATAAAGCCCTCTTGGTGGAGAGGGCAGGATTCGAACCTGCGTAGCCTAATGGCGGCAGATTTACAGTCTGCTCCGATTGGCCGCTCCGGCACCTCTCCACGGTTATCAATCAGATGCTGGAGCCCGAGAGGGGATTCGAACCCACTAACCTTCCGATTACAAGTCGGTTGCGCTACCATTGCGCCACTCGGGCAGTCACATTTGACTGGCCAGGAAAATAGTATAGACAGCCAGCTTTCAAAAGTCAAGATAAAACGACTCTAATTCAACTCACCTTCTGCTTGGCAACTGTTGTTCTACGTCTGGGACGTCTTTTGGCGAGTAATGCAGACAGGTGGTCCAGAATGAGGTGGGCTACCTCTTGCTTGGGCAGCAGGGGCAAGGCCTCTACCTGTCCCTGGCGGTCTATGAGCACCACCTTGTTGCTATCAGCCCCAAAGCCGCTGCCGGGCAGGGTTACATTGTTGGCCACTATCAGGTCGAGTTGCTTCCGTTTTAGTTTGTCGGTGGCATTGGGCACAAGGTTTTCGGTCTCGGCGGCGAAGCCCACTCTTATGAAGTCCCCTCGTACCTCTGCCAGAATGTCAGGTGTGCTCATCAGTTCCAACGCCAGCTTGCTGGTTTTCCTTTTAATCTTGCTTGAGGCAGCCGAAGTGGGCTGGTAGTCAGCGACTGCGGCGGCCATGATTAAGGCATTTGCTTTTGAGGTAGCCTTAACCACAGCATCGCGCATCTGGACGGCGGTGACCACGTTAATCACATCTATGCCCACAGGCTCAGGCAAAGCAGTAGGGGCGCTGATGAGCAATACTCTAGCGCCTCTGTCGCGGGCAGCCTGGGCTATGGCATAGCCCATCTTGCCTGAGGAGCGATTACTGATATATCTCACAGGGTCTATAGGTTCTTGGGTGCCTCCAGCGGTAACCACGATGCACTTGCCTGCTAGGTCGCCGCTACGACCTAGCACCTGGCTGATAGTACCCAGTATTTTCTCATTTTCGGCCAGACGACCCATGCCAATCTTACCCGAGGCCAGCCGCCCATAGCCAGGCTCTACAATGACCGCTCCACGGGCTTTTAGCTTGGCCAGATTTTCCTGGGTCACCGAGTTCTCATACATGTTGACGTTCATGGCTGGAGCCAGCACCAGGGGAGCTTTGGTGGCCAGCACTGTGCAGGTGAGCATGTCGTCGGAAATGCCCGCCGCCAGCTTGGCGATGACATTGGCTGTGGCCGGGGCGATGACCACCACGTCGGCGATTTCAGCCAGAGCCACATGCTCCACACTGAACTCCGAGGTTAACTCAAACATCTGGGTGACCACTGGCCGTCCAGTGATGCTGCGGAAGGTCATGGGGTTGATGAATTCCTGTGCTGATTTGGTCATAATCACGTTGACGCGAGCCCCTGCCTGAGTCAGCTTGCTGGCTAAATCGGCGGCTTTGTAGGTGGCGATGCTCCCGGTCACTCCTAGAACTATGTTTTTATCCTTAATCATGGTCTTTGCTACCTTCAAGCCCTATGTTCAGTTCATGAATCAGGCGCAATCCTATAAGTGTGAGGTCTGGATTTATTTCCTGGATGACCGGGGTCTCTGGACCGATGACATTGGCATAGCCGCCGGTGGCGATTACTTTGGTTTCCTCACTCAGTTCCCGGCGCATGCGAACCACAATGCCCTCAATCAGGCCGAGGTAGCCAAAGACGATGCCTGACTGTATGGCTGTTACCGTGTTTCTGCCGATAGCCTGCTTGGGACGCACCAGTTCTACCCGGGGCAGCCTGGCCGTGCGCACCCAGAGGGCTTCGGAAGCTATACCCACACCAGGGGCTATAGCACCTCCGAGGTAGTCGCCATCGGCGGAGACGACGTCAAAGGTGGTGGCAGTGCCCATGTCAATGACGATCACCGGCCCGCCATAGAGGTGATGGGCGGCAGCAGCATTCACCACCCTGTCGGCCCCCACCTCGCGGGGGTTATCCATGCAGATGCGTACTCCGGTCTTTGTCCCTGCGCCTACAACCAGCGTGTTAACACCGAAATAGCGTTGGCACACCTCCTGGAAGATGCTCACCAGTGGTGGTACCGTGCTGCACAAAATGGCCTGGCTGATATCCGACCTCTTGATACCTTTGAAGGATAACAGACTGGAAAGCAGGACAGCATATTCATCGGGCAGCCTATGGATGCCTGAAGAGGCATGCCAAGTGCCCTGGAGTTTCTCACCCCGAAATACACCAAAAGCGATGGAAGTATTGCCGATGTCAATAGCCAGGAGCATCTATCCCCCCTTGGTGTTTTTGATAACCCGTGGCAAAGCGGGAAGCAGATCGCTGGCGACCATTCCAGCATTGCCCATCTCGCCAGCCACCATCTCGCCAGCAGCTCCATGAAGGTAGACTCCGCAGCAGGCCGCTTCAAAAGGCTTCAGTCCCTGGGCCAGGAGCCCGGCGATAACCCCCGCCAGCACATCCCCTGTGCCCGCCGAGGCGAGTCCAGGATTGGCCACAGAACTGATCCGCACCAGGCCATCGGGGGAGGCCACCACCGTATAAGCACCTTTGAGAACTACTATCTTTCCCCAGCGCCCCGCCATTTGTTTAGCCACGCCCCACCTGTCAGATTGTATTTCCTCGATGCTGAGACCGCACAGCCTGGACATTTCACCTGGGTGCGGTGTGAGTATAGCATCTCCTCTCAACTTTTGCCACCACTTCGGTAACTTGGCCAGGACGTTGAGGCCGTCTGCGTCTAGCACCAGCTTTGGGCAGTCTTTTTTGGGTAATGAGAGAAGGACTCGCTGTACAAACTCGATTGTCGGCTGACTCTGGCCTAGCCCGCAGCCCAGGAGCAGCGCATCGTACTGAGGCAGCCACTCTGGCAGCAGAGAAGCTGCTTCCGGTGAAATAATGCCTGGCTGAGCTTCTGGCAATGGCAAGTAGGTTACCTCAGTCAGCTTGGTGGCCAGAATGGGTTGCAGGCTTTGGGGAGTGGCCAGCGTAACCAACCCGGCTCCCGCCCGCATAGCCCCGGAGCAGGCCAGATAGGCTGCGCCAATGTAGTTTATAGAACCGCTGACCACCAGAACCTTGCCAAAGCTGCCCTTATTGGCATCAAGGGGACGTGGTGGCAAGACTGATCTGCCTAAGGACTCATTTATAAGCTCCACCTGGATGTCTTGTGACAGGTGAGGCGGTATTCCGATGTCAGTCACTATCAACATGCCCAGCTTGGCTGCCCCAGGGAAGCGGAACAGACCCAGTTTGGGATAGCCAAGTGTTATAGTCAGGTCGCAATCCAGAGTGGCCGGGTCAACTGCCCCGGTATCAGCGTCCAGACCGGAGGGCAAGTCCACAGCAATGACGGACATCTCTGGCTGCTCCAGCTTGACCTGGCGCACTTGTTCCAGTATTCGTTTGTAGACACCGCTCATGGTGCGGGATTTGCCTGTGCCGAAGAGGCAGTCCAGTACGGCATTGGAGGATCTCACTAGCCCGGCCAGTTTGGTACCATTTTCGTCCTGGGAGGCTAAATGACAAATAACTCCCTGCTCCTTGGCTAGCTTGTAGTTGTCATCGTCCTCCGCTCTCGGCGCGGCTAGGTAAACGAAAACGATATTCCCCCACTCCCGGAGGTGCCGTGCAGCTACCAGGCCATCACCCCCGTTGTTGCCCGGGCCTACCAGCACCACGATGCGATATTCCCCTTTTGTCCCCAGCCATTCTCTGGTAGCCTTGGCCACTATCAGCCCAGCGTTGTCCATCAATGCTGAGGTGGACAGACCTTCTTCCGCGGCACGGCGCTCGAGCTCTCGCATTTGTGCCACACTAACTATTTTCATGCACACCGCCTAACACCACGGCCAGGGCATAATGGCGACAATGGCTAAGGCTTACCTCCAGTCCATCCAGTCCCAAACGCTTGGCCTGCAACCGGGCCTTCCCATGCAAGTGGATTAATGGCTTACCCCGCCGGTCACGGAGGATCTCAATGTCCCGCCAGCCTGCCCCACTTATACCTGTGCCCAGGGCTTTCATCACGGCCTCTTTAGCGGCGAAGCGAGCTGCCAGCTCAGGGACACGGTGGCACAGCACTTGCTCTTTCTCAGTATACACCCTGTTCAGAAAACGCCTGCCCCACTTTTGCACGACTCTATTGACGCGCTCGATTTCTATTATGTCTATCCCCATGTGGTGCATGTCAAGCCTCTTTTGCCTGGCAAGTTGCTATCAGTATATATTACATCTGTCCGGTTAGCAATCTCTGCCGGGCCATGAAAATAGCCTATTGCATTTCTCATATTCTTGCTGTATATTATAGTCGGTTAAGGCCATTTGGTGCTGTTTCTGGAGTTCGTCGTTGAAGCCGACGAGGCGACCTAAGGGAACATAACTTAATGTTGTCACGGCAACCGTTCGTCGGGGTCTTGATCCGTAGAGACTGCATCAGGCATACCAAATGCTAAAAAGGAAGGAGGTGCAGTCAATGGCAGGGGCGGACAAGACCCTAACTTGTCGCGAGTGCAGTAGTCAGTTTGTGTTCACCGCTGGTGAGCAGGAATTCTACCGCTCGCGCGGTCTGCTCAATGAACCTGGACGCTGTCCCACATGTCGGACCAACCGCCGAGAGCAACGCGGTGGGCGTTCAGATAGATCTGAGCGGCAAATGTATCCTGCAGTATGTGCTACCTGCGGTGCCGAAACCCAGGTGCCATTCCAGCCTAGGCAAGACCGGCCGGTTTATTGCAGCGATTGTTTCGCTAAGACGAAACGAACTTAAAACGGAGCAGCGGGTGGCGCCAGTCACCCGCTGCTAAATTATTGTAAGTGAACATAGGTATCTGCAAAATAAGACTGCGTTTGCCCGAAAATCAGTCCCTCAAGGGCAAGCGGCAGGTGTTGAAATCTATCACCACCAGAATCAGAAATAGGTTTAATGTCTCTGTAGCTGAGGTGGAGGATCAAGACTTGTGGCAACTGATAACCCTGGGGGTGAGTTGCGTAAGTAACAGTGGCCAGCATGCCAATGAGATTCTCTCCCATGTGGTGGATTTTATCATCCAGAGCCGTCTTGATGCTGAGCTTCTGGACTATGAGATAGAAATTCTGCCCGCAGCCTGACAGTCTCATGAATGCTGCTGCCTTCCTTGCTTTTCTCCGGGCACAACCCAGCTACCGCCAGCAAATTGTCCATATCCAGAAGATGCCGCCTCGCCTGGCTCAGCATGGTCAACTGGAAAGACCTTTGCCATCCGTGCTGGAGGCTAAGCTAAAAGAGTTGGCATGGCTGCCGCTTTACAGCCATCAGGCACAGGCGCTGAATACCGCTGGCCACCGCCGTAATGTGATGGTATCCACATCCAGCGCCAGCGGTAAGACACTTTGCTATAATTTGCCTGTCCTCCAGGCCATACTAGAGGAAAAGGGCAGCCGCGCCCTTTATTTATTCCCCACCAAAGCCCTGGCCCAAGACCAATTGCGCAGTCTGCGAGAACTGGCCTGTCCTCACATCCTATCTGCCACGGATATCGCTGCCTTTGACGGTGATACTCCCCAGGGGAAACGCGCCGAGATAAAAAGACAGGCCAAGTTGGTGCTCACAAACCCGGATATGCTCCATCTGGGCATTCTGCCCAACCACCAGTCATGGGCCAGGTTCTTGAAAAGGTTGCGCTATGTGGTAATAGACGAAGCCCACATTTACCGGGGTATCTTCGGTTCCCATGTGGCCAATGTGCTGAGGCGGTTGCGCCGTCTGTGCCATTTTTATGGTGTCAGGCCGCAGTTCATCGCTAGCTCAGCTACCATCGCTAATCCTGCGGAGCACGCTCAGAACCTGGTTGGATCGCCTTTTGAATCAATAACCTGTGATGGGTCGCCCTGGGGAGGCAAACAGTTTGTTTTCTGGAATCCTCCCCTCCTCGACCAGCACAGCGGCCTGCGCCGCAGTGCCAACAGCGAGGCGGCTAGCCTCTTGAGCGAGTTGGTGCGCCAGGACCTCAAGAGCCTGGTCTTCGCCCGTACTCGCAAGCTGACCGAGCTCATTTACATTTATGCTCGGGAGGAACTGGCTGGCAGCCCTGATCTCGCCAGCCGTATCAAGCCCTACCGTGCTGGTTATCTCCCCGAAGATCGGCGGCGCATTGAACAGGAATTGTTTAAAGGTGAACTTTTGGGGGTGGTGGCCACTACTGCCCTGGAGTTGGGCATTGATATAGGTGATTTGGAGGCTGCGGTGCTCAGTGGCTATCCGGGCAGTATCGCCAGCACCTGGCAGCAGGCAGGGCGCAGCGGACGACGCGGTAGCGAGTCGCTGAGCTTTCTCATCGGCATGGACAACCCGCTAGACCAGTATTTCATGCATCACCCAGAGTCTTTCTTTGGCAAGGGCTTTGAACATGCCCTGACCAATCCCTCTAACCCGCATATTCTCAAGCCTCACTTGCTCTGTGCTGCCTGGGAGTTGCCCTTGAGCCAGCAGGATGAGCGGTGGTTTGGGGCTGGTTGGGAGCAGGCACGGCAGGAGTTGGAGCAACAGGGTCAATTGCGGGAACGAGGCCAGTTGTGGTTTCTTTCGCCGACCGTCGCCTACCCGGCCCAGGAAATAAACATCCGGGCAGCCTCTGCCCAAAGTTACGCCGTGCTGGATATATCCCGGGACGGTCAACTCCTGGAGACGGTGGAGGCAGCCAGCGCTTTCTTTCAGATTCATCCAGGGGCTATCTATCTGCACCAGGGAGAAGCCTATCTGGTGACTGCTCTTGACCTGGTTGCTCATACCGCATATGTGGTGCCCACTGATGCCAGCTATTACACTCAGACCAGGGACATCACTGAGATAAGGGTTCTGAAGACGCTGGAGCAGAAGAAGGCAGGTGTGGTGAATGTCTATTTAGGCCAGGTGGAGGTCACCACCACGGTGGTAGGTTTTAGAAAGAAGCAGCAATTCACTGAAGAAGTCCTCGGCGAGGAAGTCTTGGAGCTGCCCCCGCAGCGCTTCACTACAATAGCTTTTTGGTTTGATATGCTGCCAGGCGCTGAGGAATTTTTAGCCGGGCAGTGCCTGGATTTTGCCGGCGGGCTGCATGCCACTGAACATGCGGCCATTAGCCTGCTACCCCTATTTGCCCTCTGTGACCGCAACGACATCGGCGGGGTATCCACCCCATTCCACGCCGACACCGGCCGGGCCAATATCTTCATCTATGACGGCTATCCCGGAGGCATTGGTATAGCTGAGAAAGGCTTCCAGTTGGTGGAGGAGTTGTGGCAAGCTACCCTGAAGGCCATCAGCGATTGTCCTTGTCAAGATGGATGTCCCAGTTGCGTGCAGTCGCCCAAATGCGGCAACAACAATGAACCTTTGGACAAGAGGGCGGCCCAGATATTACTTCGGGAGCTGCTCGGCTCTGATTTGCCGTAGGGCTGCTTATACTAAATGGTAAGCTTTCACCAAGAGCCGAAAATGAGAACACCCGTTTTATGAGGTTCTGGTAAAATAGGTATGAGAAGTGAGCTTGGACAAATAAACAAGACATTTGCCAGTCTTAAGGAGAATCCGCCATGCTGGTGTTGCCACCAGCACTATTAAGTATGAAAATGGGGATTCCACAAAGGGCGTCCGCCTGAGGCGGATTGGAGGGGGTCTGGGGGTATCCCCTCAGCTTCCTCGAAATTCCCCCCAAAGAATGGGGGGTCAGGGGGGTTGAAAGAACTATTTTCTGGGTAATGGGTGAAGTGAATGAGAAAAATAGGCGTTATCTTGCTTTCGGGTGGCCTGGATTCAACAACAGTAGCTGCATATGCCGTCAAAGAGGGATACGAATTGACGGCTCTAACTTTCCGCTATGGTCAAAAACACAGTAGAGAGGTGGAGTCTGCCAAAAAAGTGGCCGAGGTCATGGGGATCAGGTGGAAAGTTGTCGCCTTTTCCTTCTTCAGGAAACTGGCTTGGTACTCAGCACTAACTAGCTCGGAAGACTTCAAGGTTCCGAAGAAGAGAGACAACCAGGAGACAACAAAGGAGATACCCATAACCTATGTTCCCCTCAGGAATACGTTGTTTATAACAATTGCCGCAGCTTTGCTTGAAAGTGAACTTTTGAGCCTGATCGAGAATGGGAGGGTGAATCCTGCAGAACTGGAGGCCTCCATTTTCATAGCTGCCAACGCCATAGACTACAGCGGATACCCGGATTGCAGGCCGGAATACTTTGAGAAGGTGACCGGAGTTCTCTTTGAAGGAAGCAAATTGGGGGTGCAGTACGGGAAACCAATGAACATACAGACGCCTATAATACATATGACTAAGGCCGAGATTGTCAAACTGGCCAGGGAGCTAAATGCTCCTCTCGAGTATACATGGAGTTGTTATGAAGGAGAGGATGTACCCTGTGGCAGGTGCGATAGCTGTATCCTGAGAGCCAGGGGGTTCGCTGAGGCTGGTTGTGAGGACCCTCTGATCGTAAGGCTTGAGAAAGATGGCAAGATTGTTAAAAATAAGCAGACGCCCTGATGGCTGTCCGGAGATATTCCACTCTGTTCAAGGGGAGGGTGTGAATACGGGTAGGCCGGCGATATTTCTGAGGCTTGGCCTCTGCAATTTGGCATGTACCTGGTGCGATACAAAGTATACTTGGGACTGGGGACAATATGATCCCGAGGAACAAATTAAGGAAATGTCGCTGGAGGAAGTAGAGCGAGAGATTCTGAGATACAGTTGCAGATATTTGGTGATAACAGGCGGAGAGCCAATGATTCAGCAAAGACAATTAGTCCCTCTGTTGCGACGTCTGAAGAGCAAGGTATTTCATATTGAAATCGAAACTAATGGTACAATTGTTCCTGCTGCCGGACTGGTAAACTTGATAGACCATTGGAGTGTATCTCCCAAACTGGGAAATTCAGGAAATTCACTATCTTCGCGAGAAGTCCCGGAAGCCTATGATTTCTTCGGCGCGCTGCCTTCCAGCCACTTCAAATATGTCATAGAAAACCACGATGACTTCATGGAAGTCCAAAGCATTATTTCGAGATACCATCTCCCTACAGAAAGAATTATTCTGATGCCAGAAGCCCAAAATAGGGAGGTGCTTCTCCAGAGAAGTAGATGGTTGGTTGAGCTCTGCAAAGCTCAGGGCTATCTGTTCTCCACGAGACTCCAAATCTTGCTATGGGACAACAGGAGGGGTGTGTGAATAAGGAATTGGTTATGCTGGTGTTGGCATCAGCACCGTGAAGTATGGAAAATACTGATACCTCATCCCCCTTCTCCTGCAGGAGAGGTGGTAGAAGGGAATCTGGGGGTGTCCCGTAGGGGCAACTGGCCAGTCGCCCCTACCTCCACCAAGGACGGACACAGGGAGTTGAAAGAGCTATTTTCGGGAGAATTATAGATGGAAATAAGAGTATTGGGCGCCCACAGCCTGGAATCATCGCAGACCAGTCTGGTGTCCCTGTTGGTTGACGGTGTGCTGGCTCTGGATGCTGGTAGCCTCACATCGGGCCTCTTGTTGGAGGAACAGCGGGGGGTGAGGGCCATCCTGCTCACGCATTACCATCTCGATCATATCAGGGATGTGGCTACCATTGGCCTGAGTACAGCCTACTCGCCGGAGCCCATAGAAGTGTGCGCCCCTCAAGTGGTGCTGGATGTGCTGGCGGAGCACCTCATCAATGGCAAACTGTACCCCAATTTTCAGCAGTGGCCCCCCGATAGCCCAACTCTCCGCTTTAGGACGCTGCTGCCTCACAAATTCTGCCAGATTATCGGCTATGAAGTGCTGCCCCTGCCCGTCAACCACAAGGTGCCCACGGTGGGCTACCAGGTGAAGGATAGACAAGGCAAGAGCCTGTTCTATACCGGCGATACCTCCAGGGGGCTATCCCGGTGCTGGCAGACAGTCTCTCCGCAGCTACTCATTATTGAGGTAAGTGGCTCCAATAGCTTGGAGGAGAGGATGTCGGCGTCGGGGCATCTCACCCCTGAGGGACTCAGACAGGAACTGCTGGAGTTCCGCAAGCTTCGGGGCTATTTGCCGGAAGTGCTGGCCATACACTTTATTCCCATGCTGGAAGAGCAAGTCAAAGCCGAACTGAGTCAGGTGGCTCAGGAGTTGAAAGCCACCATCAACATGGCCAGGCGGGGGATGCGATTGTCTCTCTAGCCTTTCTGCTCTGAATCTCTACGGAACTTCGTTCTTACGTCATTTATAAAGTCAGTTACTTTGCCCAGGTACTCTTTGCCTAGGTACATCAGGTAACTTGGCAGCCCAGCGGAAAGACCCTCGGCTAGGCGCATAGCTTTCCACTCCTGGTAGTGGTACTGCTGCAGCTTGACGAAGCCCCATAATCCCATGGGCATGAAGATGATCATAGCCAGCATGAACAGGGCAAAGGAGAACATGCGCCACTCCTGGGCCATGCGCAATAGTTCTGGGACGAACCACACTATGAAGGCGCCTATAACAGGACCGGGCAGAGTGCCGGTGCCTCCCAGTACCACCATGAATATCACGTCAAAGACCAGGTTAAATTGGAATATTGTGGGATCCAGAATGTGAACGTAGTGGGCATAGAGCCAGCCCGCGACCGCTGATATGCACGCTGCGGTTACGAAGCCTATCATCTTGTACCTGAAGGGGTTTATGCCCAGGGAATTGGCCAGGTCCTCATTGTCACGTACTGCTACGAACCCTCTGCCTATCCTGGAGGAGATCAGCCACTGCACCAGAAGGTAGGTGACAATAAGGAATCCCAGCGCTAGATAATAGAAATAATTGGTTTTGTCAAACGCCCAGCCCGTATTTCCAATGCCGATGATTGGAGCGGGGATATCCCGCAGTCCGCTGGAGCCGCCGGTTATCTTATAGAGAGTATTGGAAAGGTTACCTATAATGCCCAGAAGGGCTATGGTCATGAGAACGAAGTAGGCCCCCTTGAGCCTAAGGGCGGGGAAGCCTATGAGGAAGGCGGCTACCCCGGCAACGCCTATAGCCACCAGGAGTCCCACGCCGGTAGGCCAGTCCAGCTTGGCAGTTACCAGCCCTGTGGCGTAACCTCCCAGGCCAAAAAAGGCGGGCTGACCCATGCTAAACCCACCCAGGAAGCCCAAATAAAGATTGTAGGATATGCCGAATATGGCGTATATCCACACCAATACCATGAGGTGTATATAATATGGGCTATCCCAAATGTGAGGCAGGGCAAAGGCTATACTCAGCAGCACTAAGGTGGGCAAGGTTTGCCTAGCTTTTGCCATTAGACTATATCCCCCCCTTGCTTCCCAGTAGTCCTGTAGGCCTTACTATCAGGATCCCGATGATGATGCCAAATACGGCTACATTGACCCAGGCAGCACTCCACAGCCCACCTATAAGGGCTTCCATCAGTCCCAGCAGCAGTCCTCCCACAACAGCCCCGGGGATGTTGCCCATGCCGCCGATAAGCACTACGATCATGGCCTTAAAGAGAGCAGACAACCCCATGTTAGGCACTATGGTGAACAAGGGGCCTATGAAGGCACCGCCGGCTGCCGCTAGTAATGCAGAAAGCACCATAGCCATGGCGCGCATGTACTCTGGGTTGATGCCCATCAGGGAGGCTGAGACTTGGTTCTGAGTGGTAGCTCTCATTGCTTTGCCCGCTTTGGTACGCTGCAGGAAGAGGTAAAGAAACGCCATCAGACACATGGCCGCTATGAAGGTCATTATTCTCTGGTCGGTGACGTGTACCTGGCCAAAAGGATTTCTGGAACGGGTGGACAGACTGGTTTCGATATTGCGACCAGACCCGGGCCACATTATGATGGCGATGTTTTCAATCATGAAAGCCAGGGCTATTGTAGTCAAAATTGGCGCTATTTGACCCCTGTGCTGCACCGGCCATATGCCGACATAATGGACAACAAGTCCAGCAAAACTCACTATAATTACAGAGATGACTATGGCCATGGGATAGTTGATGCCGGTACTCCACTCAAGTGCCTGGTAGGTCAAGAAGGCACCCAGCATGTAAAAGTGCCCCTGAGCAACATTGATCAGCTTGAGCACACCCAGACATAGTGTGAAGCCCACAGCGATTAGCACATAGACACTGCCCAGCACCAGGCCGTTGACGATCTGTTGCATTACCAGGTCAAACTGGCTCATGACTTGCCCCTAACCTTTTGTGCCAATCTATACTCCCAAATAGGCCTGTTTAACGTTCTCATCCGCCAGAAGTTCACTTGCTTTGCCCTGTAGAACCACCTGCCCAGTTTGGAGCACATAACCCCTGTCGGCTATCTCCAGAGCCATCCGAGCGTTCTGCTCCACCAGGAGGATAGTTATAGAGTGCTCTTTGTGGAGTGTATGGATAGTCTCGGCCAGGTGTTCCACCAGTAAAGGTGCCAGCCCCTGGGAAGGCTCGTCCAAGAGAAGCAACTTGGGGCCAGACATGAGGCCACGGCCCACGGCTAGCATCTGCTGCTCCCCGCCGGAGAGGGTACCTGCAAGCTGGTTTTTCCTGTCCTTCAAGACGGGGAAAATGGAATAGACCTTCTCCCGGCGCTCTTTAAGTAGCTTCCTGTTCCGGCAGAGATAAGCCCCCATCTCCAGGTTCTCCAGGGTAGTCATATCCGGAAAGACGCCTCTCCCCTCGGGAACCTGCACCACGCCCAGGCCAACTATCCTGTGAGCAGACTGCTTGGTTATGCTATGACCCATGAAGGTGATATTACCCCGCCGCGGCCTGTGTAGGCCAGAGATGGTGCGTATCAGAGTGGACTTGCCAGCGCCGTTGGCTCCAATGACGACTACCAACTCGCCCTCTTCTACCTTGATGGAGATTCCCCTCAAGGCAGGGCTTAACCGGTAATAGACCTGCAGGTCCTTTACATCAAGCATTCCCTAGCATACCTCTAGCTGACCTTGGCATGGCCCAGGTAAGCCTCAATGACCTGTTCATTGACGGCCACCTCTTGAGGGCTGCCTTCAGCGATTTTTGTGCCGTGGTCAATGACCACAAGGCGGTCGCAAACGGTCATGATCATCTTCATGTGGTGATCCACCATCAGGACACTCAAGCCCCGGTCTCTAAGTTCTCGAACGAAGCTAACCAGCCGGGTGCTCTCCTCGGCGCTAAGGCCGGCAGCCGGCTCATCCAGCAACAAAAGCTCAGGATTGGTTGACAGAGCCATGGCTATGGCCAGTATTCTCTGTGCTCCCGGGGGCAGACTGGCTGCTGGTCTGAGGGCGTATTCGGCCAGCCCTATAGCCTGTAGCATCTCCATAGCCTTGACTTCAGAGTTTTTTCTCTCTGAGTTTACCCTGCCCCGTAGAAACACGCTGTCCAGGATGCCACTTTTCTCACGCACATGGCAGCTTATAACCAAATTTTCCAGCGTGGGGAATAGCGGAAAAAGATGTGTCTGTTGGAACGTGCGCACGATTCCCATCTTGGCGATTTTCCAGGGAGGCAGACCCCCTATAGAATGTCCTTTGTAGAAAATCTGTCCAGAGGAAGGCTTGTAGAAGCCAGCAATAAGGTTAATGCTGGTGGTCTTGCCCGAACCATTTGGCCCAATTAGGCCCACTATCTCTTGATGGCCTATACCGAAGCTCAGCCCATTGACTGCTCTGAGCCCGCCGAAATCTTTGGTAAGCTCTTTGGTCTCCAGCTGCCAGCTTTTTGCCATCATCCCGCCTGCTGGTAAGAGTTGCCTGTGATTTACTTGTGATAGTATACCACTATCAAAAAATGTGTCAAGGGGTTCTGAATAAAGAGTTTTATTTTCTCAGCCGATTATGTTTCTTTTGACATTTTGAAGGTGGATGCTATACTAATGGCTAAAAGCAAGCCAGAGAGAATTCGCATGGATAAGGTTATCATCTTCGATACTACACTCAGGGATGGTGAGCAGGCGGCGGGAGGCACACTCACCATAAAAGAAAAGCTGGAGATAGCCAGGCAACTGGAGAGGCTGGGGGTGGATGTCATTGAGGCGGGCTTCCCCATCAGTTCTCCTGGCGATTTTGAGGCGGTGCGCCTCATTGCCCAGGAGGTACGGGGGCCAACCATCTGCGCCCTGGCGCATGCCCAGCCTGAGGCTATTGACCGCGCCTGGGAGTCGGTAAAGGAGGCTCAGCGGCCCCGAATCCACGTCTTTCTCTCCGCCTCGGATATTCATCTTTTCCACCAACTGAAGAAAAGCCCGGAGGAGATACTGGAGGTTGACCGCCAGATGGTGGCTCGGGCCAAACGCTATACCGACGATGTAGAATTCTCCCCGATGGACGCCAGCCGCACCGACCCCAACTACATCTATCGCATCGTGGAGGCAGTCATTGATGCTGGGGCTACCACGGTGAATATCCCCGATACCGTGGGCTACAGCACCCCCGGTGAGTTCGGTGATCTCATCGAAGGGATTATCAAAAATGTGCCCAACATTGGCCGGGCAATAATAAGTGTGCATTGCCATAACGACCTGGGGCTGGCGGTGGCCAATAGCCTGGAGGCCTTGAGGCGAGGGGCGCGCCAGGTGGAGTGCACGGTGAATGGTATTGGTGAGAGGGCAGGCAACGCTTCACTCGAAGAGATTGTCATGACCCTCAACACCCGCCGTGATTACTATAATTTGACCACTGACATCAACACCAGGCAGATTTACCGCGCCAGCCGCCTGGTGAGTGAGCTAACCGGCTTTTCGGTGCAGCCCAACAAGGCTATCGTGGGTGCCAATGCCTTCCGACACGAGTCAGGCATACACCAGGACGGAGTGCTCAAGGCCGCAATCACCTACGAGATCATGGATCCACGCTCTGTGGGCATACCAGCCAGCCTGCTCACCCTGGGCAAGCTCAGCGGCAGGCATGCCTTCAGGGAGCGACTGGCTGAACTGGGTTATACCTTGAGTGATGATGAACTCAGTCGGGCTTTCCGAGCCTTCAAGGAACTGGCCGATAAGAAGAAGGAAATCACCAGCCGCGATATTGAGTCGCTGGTGGCCCAGGAGTTGCGCACCGTCGCCGAGACCTATCGCTTGGAGCATATCCAGGTCTCCTGCGGCGACAAAAGTGTGCCCACAGCCACTGTCAAGCTGCGTGGCCCCAATGGGGAGATACTGGCTGATGCTGCTCTGGGTACCGGGCCGGTGGACGCTGTCTACAAAGCTATAAACCGCCTGGTGGGTGTGCCAAACCAGCTAACCGAGTTTACTGTTAAATCAGTCACCGAGGGCATTGATGCCATCGGTGAGGTGCTCATCAGGATAGAAAGCGATGGCCAGACTTTTAGCGGGCGAGGCTCAGCCACGGATATAGTGGTGGCCAGCGCCAAGGCTTACCTGAATGCGCTCAACCGGCTGCTGGCTGCTCGTGGTGGAGCTGGCAGCGGAGGACAGGCCAAGTAGAGGTGCTCTGATGCCATATGATCTGGAGATGTCACTGCGGCTATTGCTGGCTGCTGTCCTGGGTGGGGCGGTTGGCCTGGAGCGGGAGCTATCGGGCAAGCCAGCCGGATACCGCACGCTGATGCTGGTATCTGTGGGAGCATGTTTGTTCACGGTGCTTTCCGATACCTTTGGCTCTTCAAGTGACCCGTCGCGTATAGCTGCCGGAGTAGTGGTGGGAGTGGGCTTCCTGGGCGGCGGCACCATCTGGCGCGCTGAAGGCATGGTGGCCGGGTTGACCACCGCTGCCGCTATCTGGGCGTCAGCAGCCATTGGTCTGGCGGTGGGAGGTGGTGAATATGTAATTGGCACTGTAGCCACCGCCATCGTTCTGGTGGCTTTGAGGCTGCCCCGCCACTTGGGACACAAGGGCAACGATTGAGGGGGCTGTAGCGGCTGAGTGGGGGAAACAGAAGTTCAAGTTCTGGATGGCGAACCAATAAACCACTTTCCCAAACTAACCAGAGAAGTTCATTTTTATTTAGATAGAATTAGATAGGTTGGTAGACAATGCAAATCAGAGGCAATACAATTTTGATTACTGGTGGAGCAACGGGCATTGGTTTCTCACTTGCTGACGCCTTTGTAAAGGCTGGTAACGAGGTAATTATTTGCGGGAGAAGAGAACATAAACTAGAGGAGGCAAAAGATAAACTCCCACAAATACACACTAAAATATGTGATCTGTCAAAAGAGAAAGAGCGCAAATTGTTGTATGACTGGGTCAGGTCTAATTTTAAGGATATTAACGTATTGGTAAATAATGCTGGTATTCAAAGGATGATTGATTTCAAGAAAGGTACTGATGATTTGGTTAATGGTGAAGATGAAATTGAAATCAATTTGAAAGCCTATATATACCTGTCTGCGTACTTCATACCATTGCTGTTAAAGCGGAAGGAAGCGGCCATAATTAACGTGTCTTCTGGCTTAGCTTTTATGCCTTTGGCAGTAGTTCCCGTTTATTGCGCCACTAAAGCTGCTATTCATTCGTTCAGTCTTGCGCTCAGGCATCAATTAAAGGATAGTTCTATAAAAGTTTTCGAGATAATGCCGCCCATTGTGGATACTGAATTAGATAGAGGGGCAAGAGAAGATAGGAAACAGGAAGATAGAGGAATTCCACCCTTTGAAGTCGCCAAGGTAGTTTTAAAAGCTTTAGAGAATAATGAATATGAAGTAGCAATCGGTATGGCTCAATATTTGCGAGACGGGTCAAGAAACAGTCCAGAACAAACATTTAAAAACGTCAATCGATGGTGAAACGAGTCTTGTCTGGGGAGTTCAGGCCAAACCGGTGTTCTTAGTTTGCCTCTTGGTAGGCTGATGATAAGATACATAACGAAAGAAGTCCGTATTTTCTCCTTTGAGGAAGGAGGGCTGAGTGACCCTAGCTGAAAAAATACTAGCTGCATACGCGGGCAAGAAAATAGTCAGCCCGGGTGAGCTTATCACTGCCAGGGTTGACCTCGTTCTGGCCAATGATATCACCGCGCCCATCGCTATCAAGGAGTTCCAGCGCCTGGGACTCAAGAAGGTCTTTGACCCTCGGCGGGTGGTGATGGTGCCCGACCACTTTGTGCCTAATAAAGACATCGCCTCTGCAGAGCAGGCCAAGCTCATGCGGGAATTTGCCCTGGAGCAAAAGCTGGTCTATTTCGAAGTGGGCTGTATGGGTATTGAGCATGTGTTACTGCCTGAGCAAGGCCTGGTGCTGCCCGGCGAAGTAATCATCGGCGCTGACTCCCACACCTGCACCTACGGGGCGCTGGGAGCCTTTGCCACTGGCATGGGCTCCACAGACATCGCCGCCGCCATGGCCACCGGCGACATCTGGATGAAAGTGCCGCCCACCATCAAGTTCATCTATCAGGGCAAGCTGAGAAAGTGGGTAACGGGCAAAGACCTGATACTTTACACCATTGGCAATATAGGGGTGGATGGGGCGCTTTACTCCTGCATGGAGTTCACCGGGCCAGCTATCGACGCTCTGTCTATGGATAGCCGCTTTACTATGGCCAACATGGCCATAGAAGCCGGGGGCAAGGCGGGACTCTTCCGCGTGGACAGTAAGACTCTGGAATACGTCCAGCTCCGTGCCCGTCGAAAGTATACCGTTTTCCAGCCAGACGATGATGCCGAGTATGACAAGGTCATAGAATATGATGCTTCAGCTATTGAGCCGCAGGTAGCTTTCCCCCATCTGCCCAGCAATACCAGGCCGATAAGCAAGGTGGGTGACATAAAGATTGACCAGGTGGTCATCGGTAGTTGCACCAATGGCCGGATGGATGACTTGAGGCTGGCCCACCAGGTATTGTATGGCCAGAGGGTGCATCCCCAGGTGCGCTGTATCATAATCCCAGGCTCGCAGCAGGTATATCTCCAGGCGCTCAAGGAAGGACTTCTGGAGGACTTTGTCCAGGCCGGTGCTGTGGTGAGCACGCCTACCTGTGGGCCATGTCTGGGGGGCTATATGGGAGTGCTGGCTGCCGGCGAGCGGGCGGTATCCACCACCAACCGCAATTTTGTGGGGCGAATGGGCAGCCCTAAGTCAGAGGTCTATCTGGCTGGCCCGGCGGTGGCCGCGGCCAGCGCTGTGCTAGGGCGTATCGCCAGTCCCGAGGAGGTGGTCAGATGAAGCTCAAAGGCACAGTCCACAAATATGGCGCTGATGTCAATACCGACGTTATAATCCCAGCTCGCTATCTGAACGTCTCCGAGCCGGCTGAGTTGGCCTGCCATTGTATGGAAGATTTGGATAAGGACTTTGTGAAGAGAGTGAAGCCCGGCGATATCATCATGGCTGACACCAACTTTGGCTGCGGCTCATCGCGGGAGCATGCCCCTCTGGCTATCAAGGCCGCCGGGATATCCTGCATCGTAGCCAAAAGCTTCGCCCGCATCTTTTATCGCAACGCCATGAACATCGGCTTGCCCCTGTTGGAATGTCCAGAGGCGGTGGAAGGCACCAATTCTGGCGATCTGCTTGGGGTGACCTTGGCCACGGGCGAGATCAGAAATATCACCAGGAAGTTAGTCTATCAGGCCAAGCCTTATCCTGAGTTCATGCTGGAGCTGATGAACTCAGGAGGGCTGATCGAATATACCAGAAAAAGGCTAGAGTCAAGGAGGACTCGGTGAAGTTTGATATTGCTGTCTTGCCTGGCGACGGCGTAGGCCCCGAGGTGATGGCTGGGGCAATCAAGGTCTTGGAAGCAGTGGGCCGTCGCTATAGACATCAGTTCGATTTGCACTATGGCAGCATCGGTGGGGTGGCCATAGATGAGACGGGTTCGGCTTTGCCTGGGGAGACCTTAAGGCTTTGCCACCGCTCGCAAGCGGTGATGCTGGGGGCAGTGGGTGGCCCCAAATGGGATGATCCTCAGGCTAAGGTGAGGCCGGAGGATGGGTTGCTGGGATTGCGCAAAGGTCTGGAGCTATTTGCCAACCTGCGTCCGGTCAAAGTGCTGCCTATGCTGGTCAATTCCACCACCCTTAAGCCAGAGGTGGTGAAAGATGTTGACCTGGTGGTGGTGCGTGAGCTTACCGGAGGCCTATATTTCGGTAGGCCAAAGCGTCAGTGGCGTACTACCAGGGGGCGGCGGGCGGTAGATTCCATGGTCTACTCCGAGCAGGAGATTGAGCGTATCCTGCGGGTGGGGTTCGAACTGGCCCGGCTGCGGCGTAAGAAGTTGACCTCGGTGGACAAGGCCAATGTACTGGAGTCCTCCCGACTGTGGCGTCAGATAGCTATCGAGACAGCCCCCAGCTATCCCGATGTTGTGATGGAACATATGCTGGTGGACTCCTGTGCCATGCGGCTGATCCAGCATCCCTCTGAGTTCGATGTCATCGTAACTGAAAATACGTTTGGCGACATATTGACCGATGAAGCCTCCATGCTGGCCGGCTCCATGGGCATGCTGCCCTCGGCCAGCCTGGCTGGGGTGCCTCAGGCGGGGGTGATGACCTTCGGCCTGTATGAGCCTATCCACGGCAGTGCCCCGAAGCGCGCCGGACAGGACATGGCCAACCCCATCGCCACCATACTCAGTGCCGCCATGATGCTGCGCTACTCTCTGGCGCTTGAGGCTGAGGCACGGCTGGTGGAGGGGGCGGTGACCAAGGTGCTGGAGGCTGGCTACCGAACCTATGATATAATTGAACCAGGCAAAACCAAAGTAGGCACTCGCCAGATGGCGGAACTGGTGGCCGGGAGGGTGGGATGACAAAGGTTTACCTTTACGACACCACACTGCGGGATGGTGCTCAGCGAGAGGACATCTCCTTCTCGGTGGAGGACAAGATGAAGGTCGTCCGCACGCTGGACGACTTGGGCGTCCACTACATAGAAGCTGGCTGGCCAGGAGTCACCCCCAAGGATGTTGAGTTTTTCGCCAAAGCACGTCACCTTTCGCTTTCCCAGGCTACGCTGGTGGCCTTTGGCAGCACCCGCCGTCCCAAAAGCCGCGCTGAGCGTGACCCCAACCTGCGCGCCCTGGTGGAGGCCAGCACCAAGGTGGCCACTGTGGTGGGCAAGTCCTGGGATCTGCACGCCATGGAAATCCTGGGTACTACCCTGGAAGAAAACCTGGCCATGGTCGCTGACACTGTGAATTTTCTCAAGTCCCGGGGTTTGATAGTCTTCTTCGATGTTGAACACTTTTTTGATGGTTATAAAGCTAACCCGGGCTATGCCCTGGAAGTGGTGAAAGCAGCCGCTCAAGCCGGGGCTGAGGTGGTGGTGCTTTGCGATACTAACGGTGGTGCTCTTCCACAGGAAGTTAGCCAGGCCGTAGAGGCGGCTCGACGGGCCAGCCAAGTGTCTCTGGGTATCCATGCCCATAACGATGGAGAGCTGGCAGTGGCCAACAGTATAGCCGCGGTGCAGGCAGGCGCAACTCAGGTCCAGGGTGCTATCAATGGATACGGCGAGCGCTGTGGCAATGCCAATTTGTGTTCTATCATCCCTGCCCTCAAGCTAAAGCTGGGGATAAACTGCGTCACTGATGAGCAGCTTGCCAAGCTCACCGAGGTATCCCGTTTCGTCAGCGAGATAGCCAACCTCAGTCCTGATAGCCACCTTCCTTACGTTGGTGCCAGCGCCTTTACACATAAGGCCGGTTTACATGTCTCCGGGGTGATGAAGCGAGAAGAAAGCTATCAACACATAGACCCGTCTATAGTGGGCAATCGCAAGCAGATACTTGTCTCCGAGCTTTCGGGCAAAAGCAGTATTCTTTATAAGGCCAAAGAGAAGGGGTTTGATCTAACCAGCCAGCCGCAGGAGGCGCAGCGGGTGCTGGACACCATCAAGGAGCTAGAAAACCGAGGCTTCCAGTATGATGGGGCTGAGGCCTCTTTTGAGCTGCTGCTCCGCCGCACCCAGCCAGACTACAAGCCACCCTTTGATCTGGTGGATTTCATGGTGGTGGTGGAGAAGCGCCGCCGGGCACCCACTGGTAGCAACGGCGAGCAGATTCTGGCTGAAGCGATGGTAAAGGTCAGAGTAGGCAGCCAGGTGATGCACACCGCGGCTGAAGGCAATGGCCCGGTCAATGCCCTTGACGGGGCGCTGCGCAAGGCGCTGCTCCAGTTCTATCCGGAGTTGGCTGCAGTCAAGCTTCTGGACTATAAGGTGCGTATATTGGAGGAAAGCACAGGTACATCCTCTCTGGTGCGTGTTCTTATAGAATCCGGGGATGGGCAGCATGAGTGGCGCACAGTGGGAAGCTCCTCCAATATCATTGAGGCTAGCTGGCAGGCTCTGGTGGACAGCCTGGAATACTGGCTGCTCAGGAGAGCAGCGCAAAAGGTATAGCCAGGCAGCTAGCGAGTCTCAAAGCCCAGCGGCATAATGTAGAGGGGTGTTACTTCCTTCTCCAAGCCCAGCACTCTGGACACTCTATCATCATCAAAGGCACCAACCATAACCGTGGCCAGCCCCAGAGCCACCGCCTCCAAATGTACGTTCTGGCCGACATGCCCTGCCTCCATAGCCACATAGCGTTCTGCCCGTTGCCCATAGTTCCAGCCTGTCCTTTCATAGACAGCTGCGACAATGATAGTTGCTGGTGCTTGGCTGATGAATCTCTGCCCCAGCGCTGCCGCCGTAAGGGCAGCTCTGAGGTCTTCGCTCTTCATTTGACGCAGACTGTGGGCCGAGACATCGTAATGGTACAGTCCAGCCTCCAATCCCTCCACGCTGGCCTTGCCAATCAGCATAAAAAGCTCCAGAGGGTAAGTGGCTCCGGCGCTGGGGACTGCACGCAGGGCTTGACTCGGCTCCGTAATGCCTTGAGCCGCCCACAGCAACTGAGAGAGCTGGGATAGGGATAGGGGCTGGCTGCGGAAATTCCTCACTGAACGGCGGCGGGCAATGGTCTCCTCCAGGGACATGCTGCCTCTAATCTGAGGGGCAGGCAGGTTGACAACATGGCCAGGTGAAGCGGTCATAACCTCACCTCCGGCGTTAGGCCTGGAAAGACGGGAGTAGACAAGCAGCACTCCCCAGTATCAGACAGTATTATGGTGATCCTGGCTATGCCTCCTCCTTCGTAAGTTTCTTCTGTCTAAACGTCAAATATGACCTGGACGCGGTAACCATTGCCTTTTTCTACTCGGAGCTTGTGATAGGTAGCTGCCTTTACACCTCGCTTCAGTTCGTGCCGACGCTGGTTGACCTTCTCGCCATAGCAGTTGGCCATAAGCTGTTCGTCCGTGATCTCTGTAATTTCGAAGTGCTTGAACACCAGGTGCTCTGTATCAAAAATATAAATCAGTTCATTGAGCCAGCTTGCCAGCAGCATCTCTATATCGGCGGCGCTGACCTTTACTGGCCGCATCGATTTCTCCCTCACCGTGTCCAGGTCGACTATCAGGCTAAACAGTCCTTCGGCGGCATGGCTAAACGCCTGCTTCAGGTCTGCTCCGTAGGCGACGATGCCGATGTCGGCGGTATGTTCTAACACTTCAAAGGTCTTCATGGAATTCCTCAATTTCAATCCTACACTATCCCTAACGGCTAGTCAAAGGTGGTTTCTTATGGCTCCATAAAACAAAGGGAGCTACTTCTGGTAGCTCCCTTATAAATTATAGGGTTGGAAGGCTAATCGGCGCCGACAGTAGCGGCATACTTCTGCGACCAGACCGGGTCAACGATCTTGCCATACTCATCGGCATAATGGTCTATGGCTTCCGCCAGGTCAGTGATGATAGTCTCGGCACCTGGGTGGGTAGGGTGAGCACCACTCTCAGCCACTATCTCTCTCAGAACGTTGGGATTGTCAATGATCATGCAGGGACGTAGCAGATTTTCATTATATGGCTGCCTTTTGCGTATGGCCCAGAATAACTTGGAGTCCAGAACCTCGGTTAGAGATTTCTCCTTGATGTTATCCAGGGCGAAATGAGCGAACACGCAGGGCTCCACATCGCCGTTGCTGTTTATATGGAAATAAGACCTGCCACCAGCTATGCACCCGCCGGTAAGCGGGCCATCGTTCCAGAAGTCCGACATTAAAATTGGTTTAACATCGCGGATGCTATTCAGCCTTTCCCGTCGCCAGTTACGCTGAGCTGGCGTGGGCATCAAGTCCAGTTCCGGGCAGCGCCCGATAGGCATGTAGTTGAAATACCAGCCCAGAAAACAGCCCTTCTGAGCATAGAAATCAATGAACTCGTCGCTGACTACGAACTCATTATTGGAGCGGGTAGCTGTGGCTGAGAAACCGAAAGGAACCCCCTCCCGCTGGAGGCTATCCATAGCCATCATTATGCGATTGAAAGTGCCCTTGCCTCTTCTCTCATCGGTCTCTTGCTCAAAACCCTCCACGCTGATACAGGGCATGGCGTTGCCCAGCTTGGCCAGTTTCTTGGCCATCTCGGCATTGATAAGGGTGCCATTGGTGTAAATCTGGAAATAGATATCATCGAATTCTTGGAACAAATCCAGCAAATCTTTTCTGGTGAAAGGTTCACCGCCGGAGATGGTGATAAAATGAATGCCCATGCCTCTGGCTTCGTTTAGCACTCGGCTGATAACATCGTAGGGTAGCCCTTCCTTGGTATATTCCCCGGCGTAGCAGCCATAGCAGCGGAGATTACAGGCCATAGTAGGGCTGACCACAAAGAAAAAGGGTGGTTTGTAACCGTTCTTCTCTGCGAAGTCCCGCCGCCTCTCGTTGCCTACAATCAGGGCGTTTACAAAGAAGTTGGAGATCGCCTTATTGCGGCAGTTCTTGGACATAGAGGGCAATCTTTTTTTCCATTGAAGCGCCATACGGGCCAGAAAAGCGCGTCCCTCAGGGTAGGGGATGCCGGACAGTTTCTCATCCATGAAGCTCATCAGCCTCTCCTCGGAGAGGAGTGGCAGAAGCCTGGCACCGTTCTTCAGGGCTTCTCGTATCAGAGCCACTTTGACCTCACGCCCCAACTGCATTGGCATCTCCTCCTTTCTGTAACTATACTTGCATTGTAAGCTGTTTTGAAGACTAGGTCAAGAGGTAAACGGAGGGATAATTAAAGCCCCATTGAGGTTACACTCAATGGGGCTAAGTTCCAGAAGGAGGAAACTCTATTTCCGAACTAGTTGCGAGGCATCCCCAGCCCTCTTTGAGCGATAATAGTCCTCTGAATCTCATTGGTGCCTCTGGAGATGGTGTAGCGGACGTGGTCTGGATAGATGTATCCTACTCGCCCGTCGAGCTGAACCCTGGGTGATCCTTTTAGCAGTGGCCCGTAAAGCCCCATTATCTCTATGCTGGTTTTGGCCACATGCTGTTCATACTCACTAGCGAAGACCTTTAATATCGAGGCACTGTGATCAGGGACCTTCCCTTTGTCTATCATACAGGCTACACGGCAAGCGAAAAGCCAGGCTATTTCCAACTCAATAGACAATTGCGCCAGTTTTTGCCTTATCAGAGGGTCTTTGATTAATAGTCTACCGTTGCGCTCTGTTTTGCGGCAGTAGTCTAATATTTCTTCAAAATCACGACGAACATCCCCCATTGTCCAGGCTCTCTCAAAGGACAGGGCGGTGGTCAGTTGTATCCAACCTTCATTCTTTTTACCCACGAGGCAACTCTTTGGCACTCGCACGTTGTCAAAGAAGACCTCATTGGTCCTCTCACCCATGGTATATGTGGGGCGTGAGGTAATACCGGGGGTACTATTGTCCACAAGGAGCAGGGATATTCCCTTGTATTTTGGGGTAGCGTCGGGGTCTGTCCTGACCGCCAGCAGGGTAAAAGCGGAGAAGTGAAAACCGCTATTCCATACTTTTTGCCCATTGAGCACAAAATAGTCGCCATCTTCCACAGCGCGGAGCTGCAAATTGGACAGGTCAGAGCCTGCATCGGGCTCAGAGAAGCCGGCGGCGATATTAAGCTCCCCGCTAGCCAATTTGTGCATGAAAAAATTCTTCTGTTCCTCAGTGCCATATCGCAGGATAACCGGGCCCATAACCTGGGCGCTGGTGGGGTGCCACCAGCCGCGGTAGGCCATTTCCTCAACTATTATGAAGCGCTTCATGTGATTGTATTCCAACCCGCCATACTGCTTGGGCCAACCAGGTCCGACCCAGCCCTTCTTTCCAAGCTTGCGGGCGAACTCCTTGGTAGCAGGTCCAGGGGCCATATCCCCGGTAGATATTTTCTCAGCCTTTACCCCAGCGGTGAACTCCTTATCCAGGAATTCTACAACTTCCTTTCGGAAAGCCGCTTCTTCTTCAGTAAATCTGAAATTCATCTTGGCACCTTTGTTAGCTTCTTGCCTGTTATCTCAGATTAGGGCAGACCGTATGCCATAACGGTGGCTACGGTACCTTCACTGGGGAAGCCACCTATATTGTGAGTTAAGCCCAGCGTAGCATTCTTGACTTGGCGCTTGCCCGCTTTGCCCTGAAGCTGCTTATATATCTCGTAAGCCATCCTAAGACCGCTGGCCCCTTGTGGATGGCCAAAGGACTTGAGGCCTCCGTCTGTGTTTACAGGCACCTGGCCTTTTAACTCGAAGAAGCCACCGTCTATGTGTTCTTTAGCCGTTCCTCGTGGGCACAAGCCCAGGTCTTCATAGGTCAGTAGCTCAGTGATGGTGAAACAGTCGTGTACCTGTACTACATTTAATTCTTTGGCCGGATTTGTCAACCCTATCTGCGTATACACTTGCTGAGCAGCTCTGTACGTTTCCTCATAATGCAGGAAATCAAAAACAGGACTTAACCGACCAGCTCCCGGGTTGGCAGAAACACTTCCACCTTTGACCATCACATAGTCCTTGCGGAAGTTCTTGGCCAAATCGGCACGGCAAATGATGGCGGCGGCTGCTCCGTCTGTCCTGGGACAGCAATCGAACAGCCCCAATGGCCAGGCGATGATCGGAGCATTGATAGCCTGTTCCAGAGTTATAGCCCGCTGAAAGTGAGCCTTAGGCGATAGTGTGCCATTGTTGTGGTTCTTTACCGCTATCTTAGCTAGCAGCTCTTTGCCTTTCTGGTTGCTTATTTTGTAGTGATAGAAGTATCTTACGGCTGTGAGGGCGAAGTCTCCTCCTGATGAGCGAGGGTAGCAAAGCACTGGATTAATACCCAGCATGCCCTCTGGCAGAATGTTCATCCCGAAGTCCTTGAGTTTTTCAAAGCCCACAGCCATTGCTATGTCATACATTCCAGCGGCTACAGCAAGGCAGGCGTTTCTCATTGTATCAGCCCCTGTGCCGCAGCCGTTCTCTACTCTGGTAATAGGGATATAGTCTAGCTTTAAGGGACGGGCCAAGCCGGTCCCCGACCCAACGGAGAAAACATTTCCCACCCAACCAGCCTCGATGTCCTTGGGCTCCACTCCGGCATCCTCAAAGGCCTCATAAGAAGCCTCAATGATCATATCATCGCTGCCCATATTCCAGTTATCACCGAATTTGCTAAGCCCCATCCCGATGATGGCGACCTTGTCTTTGAAGGATTTCATCTGGTTTACCTCCGTTAAAACCTAGGCGTGCATCTCCAGAAATAGTTGTGAACACCTATGTTAGGGGAATCCACCACTTTCCTAAATGTCATGCTCACTGGCAAGTTTATCTCAACCTTGTCCGTATCGCAGTCGGTCATAACACCGAGGAGCCTTCCTCCTCCTTCGAATTCCACCACACATCTGATAACAGGTGGATTGGCGCTGGGCGCCAAAAAGTCTTTGCTGAAGGTGAAAATCGTGCCCCTCTTGTCAGAAAGTCTTATTTCCTTATAGTCATCTTTGGACTGGCAGTTAATGCAGACTCTCTGAGCGGGGAATGAAATCGTGCCGCACCGGTTACATTTTCCTGCGTGAAAGCTTATAACTCCAGAGCGCTCTCTCCACATCAGAGGCAGATATACGGCAATTCCGGGGTGGGGAGTAGCCTCTTTGCTAATAAGGTTGCGAAATTGCTGAAACTTTTCGTAGCTGGGTAGCACCGCCTTAGATGCCAGATGCTGCTTTATACCTCGCCTATCCCTGATCTTTTCTATGGCATCGGTGACACGAAGGCAAAAGGCATCACAGCCATCTCCATAACTGACGAGCAATATTCTATCACCGGGCTTAGCTTTCTCTAGCGCAGATACCAGCAGCATCAAAGAAAAGGCGCAGCCGGTATTGCCCAGTTGGTTAAAAAGTGGGTCCTGAAGCTGAGTCTTGTGGTCAAAGCCCAAACTGATGGTCGTATCAATCAGAGTCCTGGAATTAGGACCATAAAAAACAACCTTGGCGAAGTCACGAGGGGTGAGTTTAGTCTGAGCCAGCAATCCTTTAACCGCCTCCCGTACGTTATCAGTGTAGCCGTGCATAAGAATGAAGCGATCTTCCCAGGTTTTGACAAAGCTGTCCGCATCAGAGCGCCATTGGTCCATAAACTCGTCGGAGTGGGTATAAACGCATTCAATCTCCACGGCCACATCGCTGTCCCCCACAACAAAGGCTGCGGCCCCATCGCCAAATCCCTGCTCAAAGTCAGAGCCAGGCGCTCCCATACGGCAATCGGCAGCAGCAACCACAATCTTCTTCGCCGAGCCACTCTTTACTGCATCCAGAGCTGCCCTCAGCGCATTGGACCCTGCCCTCAGGCTGTTGGCGAAGTCGGCTGCCCACACATTGCGACGCAGATCAGTGGCCATAGCCGCCATGCTGGAACACAGCTTCTCCTTGTATGGTGGTGTGGTGGAGGCAAAGAGAAAGCCGTCTACCGACTGACGGTCAATGCCCTTGAGACAGTCTATGGCGGCTGCTACCGCCATAGTAAGGCTGTCCTCGTCGAAGTTGGTTACTGCTCTCTCCCCTGGCGTAGGAGGCCTCCCCCAGGCGCGCGCAATCTCACTTAGACTTAATCGATAATAGGGAACATAGGCACCGTAGGATATAATGCCTGCCATGGATTCCTCCAAGACAAATCCGTATGGAGTATATCACTGGGGGGAAATGGCAGTCAAGGTGATGGCTGTGGTGACAGTCTCCACCCAGCCAGACCACCGGAGGTGAGAATTTCCTCTGCTTCTTTAATAATACTATCTATTAACTCTTTGGCTGAAACTACTTTATCTATAAAACCTATAGCCAACGATGCGGGATAGGGAAAGTCTCTGCCCGAATCCAGTGCTCCCATACCCTCTATTCTTCCTACTGCTCTGAGTACTGCCTGGTCGTCTGTAATCTCCTTTGCTGACTCGATCAACTTATTGATTTCCTTCAGCGTAGGTGTGTGAATAACAACATCGCGCCATTTGGGGTCGTAAGGATCGGCCTCTACCAGGGCCTGTTTACGACGCTCGGAAATAGGGCTTTCTTTGACGGCCATAAATACTGTTCCCAGAAGCACTGCTTCTGCTCCCATTGCCAGAGCTGCCAGAAAACCACGCGCATCACCGATACCACCGGCAGCGATCACTGGGATTTTAACCCGTTTTACCGCCATCGGGATGTTGATAAGGGTAGGAAGTGTGGCGGGGTTTTTGAATCCGGCCCCCTCCAGCCCAACAATACACACCGCGTCTGCTCCGTCCTGCTCTGCTGTAATGGCGTGCTTCACTGTAGTCACCTTGTGAATCCATATTAGTCCCGCCTCTTTGATTCTTCTGCCGTACTCAACGCTACGAAAGCCAGCGGTTTCAATCACAGGAACTTTTTCTTCGATAGCCACTTCTCGCATGGGAGTGAGTCCCGGGTGTATAACTGGGCTGAGGTTTACTGCGAAGGGTTTGTCGGTCATAGTTCTGGCTCTGCGTATCTCCATGCGCAGTTTCTCAGGAGTGTGCAGAGCATTGGCTGTGATCATTCCCAACCCGCCAGCCTCTGAGACAGCAGCGGCGAGCTCTGCGGTACCAAACGAACCAAATGCCCCCTCAATTATGGGGTACTTTATGCCTAGCATCTCAGTTATCCTGGTTCTCCACTCCATGGTGTTCACTCCATCTCAAGATTAGCTGGCCGAGTCTTTGCCTCTGGCGATCTGCGGGTTTAATTGGGTTGTGCAAATTAGCCCGTGGATGGGCTTACCCCGCAGCTTGGTTACCTCGACCAGAGCGCTTACTAGCTGCCTTTATTATATCTCAGTGTCCTTAGTTTGAGTAGGTTATTGCCTCCTCAGAACCTCTTTGGAATTTCCTTGTTCTTCTGCAACCTTGGGCCATTTGATTTACTTAACACTTAACATATATTTAACACTAATTTAATAATATTTGACGAAGTTCTGTAACTTGTTTATTATATACTAGCTCTGTGCTGGCAGCATACACTGCTGGCAGCATACACTTTCCTATAACCTAATGCTATTTCTCAGGGAGAAACAGATGGGATTTGAAACACAAGACGTTGAGAGAAAGGTGCTTGCCATTCTGAGGGTTCTGAGTGATTCACAGGACTCTTTGGGAGCCAGGGTCATCGCCCAGCGTTTGAAAGAGTATGGGGTTGAACTGGGCGAAAGGGCGGTGAGGTATCATCTAAAGTTGACAGATGAACGGGGATTGACCCGATTCGTGGGACGACGAGACGGCAGGATGCTCACTGAGAGAGGGGTAGAGGAGGTTAAGAGCGCTCTAGTTAAAGATAAAGTCGGTTTCGCTATCTCCAGAATTGAGTTGCTGGCCTTTCGCACCAGCTTTGATTCGGAGAAGCGCAGCGGGCTACTTCCAGTCAACGTCTCCTTCTACCCTAAGAAAAAGTTCAGCAAGGCGCTTCAGGCAATGAAGCCTGCTTTTGAAGCTGGACTCTGTGTAAGCGATTTGGTGGCCACAGCTTCTGGAGGAGAACGGCTAGGCGATCTGGTTGTCCCTGAGGGCAGGATAGGGCTGGCCACGGTTTGCAGCATCGTCATCAACGGCTCCTTGCTTAAAGCCGGTGTCCCCACGGACTCTCGATTCGGGGGTCTACTACAGATTCGCAATCACCAGCCTTTTCGCTTCGTGGAGCTCATTCACTACGCTGGTTGTTCTCTGGATCCAACAGAGATATTCATCATGGCTAAGATGACTTCCGTGGAGGAAGTGGCCAGACGGGGCGAGGGCAATATACTGGCCAACTTCAGGGAAATACCGGCGCTCTGTCGGCCTATAGCACAGCAGGTGGTGGCTAAGCTGAAAGAGGCAGGGATTGGGGGGCTTCTTGTTATGGGAGATACCAGCGAGCCGGTGTGCGAGGTCTCTGTGGAACCTAACAAGATTGGGATTGTCCTCATCGGTGGCTTAAACCCGGTAGCATCTGCTCAGGAGGCTGGCATAGAGGCAGAAAACCGTGCTATGAGCACCGTTATGGAGTATCGGGACTTAATCAAGTTCCACGAGCTATTAAATTAGAAGCAAAATACGAGTGGCAAACCGAATGCTAGTGTAGCTACGGTAACTATTACGAGGGTATCACCCTCGCCCACTTCCTGGCTATGTGCCAACTGTGTTGATGGCTGCCCGCGATATTCCTAGGTGAGTAAATTATCCCTTAGAGGAAGTGAAGTAATCTACCTTTAGCCTTTTGTGTGTCGTTCAATCGACTTGACAGATCTGGTTACCCCATCGAAAATAGTTTGTCAGAGGATGATTGTCGGGAAAACAAATGCCTGTTGAAGTTGATGTGGCGATTATCGGCGCCGGGATTATAGGCCTGGCTGTAGCCTGTGAGGTTTCGCACCAGAAAGATGAGGTCTTCGTGTTTGAGAAGAACTCTACTTTCGGTCTTGAGACCAGCAGCAGAAATAGCGAGGTCATTCACTCCGGCATTTACTATCCAGAGGATTCCCTGAAGGCAAGGCTTTGCATCGAAGGGAAAGGCTTGCTTTATGAACTTTGTGAGCGGCACGGCATCAGCTATAAGAAGCTGGGGAAGATCATCCTGGCCACAGAAGAAGATGAGGTCAAGCAGCTAGATAAGATTTACCAGCAGGGTAGAAGAAACGGAGTCGAAGATTTAACCTTCCTTTCCAGAGCAGAAATCAAGAAGCTCGAGCCAAGGATTGAAGGCAGAGTGGGATTATTGTCTCCATCCACAGGAATCATTGACTCCCGTTCCTTGTTGCAGTTTTTCTATGGCCAGGCGAGGGAAAAGGGAGTTCAGTTTGTCTTTAATTCCGAGGTTGTGGGCATAGAAAAGACAGGGACGAAGTACAGGGTTCAGATAAGAGACCGGGAGGGTATCACTGCCTTTGTTGCCCGTGTTGTGATAAACGCCGCTGGACTGAACTCTGACAAGGTAGCCCAGATGTTGGGTATCAATATAGCTAAAGCAGGTTACCAGCTTCATTACTGCAAAGGGGAATACTTCAGCCTGAGTTCAAAATGGAGACACCTTGTAAGTAGGCTCATCTATCCCACTCCGGAGCAAGCGGGACTGGGAATTCACCTGACCCTGGCTCTTGATGGCAAAGTACGGCTCGGCCCCAACGCCTACTATGTTGAGACGATAGACTATAGGGTTGATGAGACCCAAAGGGAAGCGTTCTGCCAGGCCGCCAGGAGATATCTCCCCCATATTGAACTTGAAGATTTAGAGCCTGAATTTGCCGGCATAAGGCCAAAGCTTCAGGCTCCAGGTGAAGCCTTCAGGGATTTTGTCATTGCCCAGGAGGAGAGAGCTGGTTTTCCAGGCTTAATAGACTTGATCGGGATAGAGTCCCCCGGGCTTACAGCTTCCCCTGCCATTGCCCGCTATGTGGCGAAGATGGTGGCTGAACTCCGTAACTGAGACTGCCAACTGGTTACTTCTTACTCCTCACCTCCATTCCTCGCTTTTAAGTTTCAAAACATGCCGTCTAACCAGTTGTTGTCCACAGAGTAGTATGGTAAAATAGGGAAAATAAGTGGCAGGAGGTTCGCTAAAAGTCGGTCGTCTGACTTGGAGGCAAGCGAGAGAGCTTGCTCGCAGCTCTCAAGCTCAAACGGCAGAAAAGGGGCGGCCTCTCCTTCCAAACAGGTTATTGCCGGTTTGAGCGCTACTTCCTGCTCGATATACTATAAATGCAAGTAAGAAAGGGGGTTTTACTATGAAGAAAGCGGCGGTCATTTTTGGAGCCATCGTAGCGTTCATTACTATTCTCGCTTTGGTGCTGCCCTTTCTAGGTTGTCAGATTGAGTTGCCTGAGGACAGGTGGGTCAATTTCCACAACGACCTCACAAACACCGGATACTCCACCACTGGAGCGGTCAAAGAAAATATCGAAGTGAAATGGGACTCTTCCTCTTCTATTCCAGCAGGTGTCATAATCGCTTCCTCTCCGACGATCAGATATGATCAGGTTTATGTAGCCGCCAACGACGGCACTGTTTACTGTCTGGAGAAAGACAAGGGAGGCTTTGTCTGGAAATATAAGGCTGAGGCTGGGGGTACTGTCCTAACCACTACTGCTGTAGCGGGTAATAAGGTCTTTGTGGGTGCGGATGATGGCTATGTCTACGCTTTGGATAAGAAGGATGGAGTTCTTGAGTGGAAGACCAAGCTAGGTGGGCCGGTGCATTCCTCGCCAAAAGTGGCCTACGGGAAAGTCTTCGTGGGTTGCGATGACGGCAATCTGTATGTCTTGGATGATGGCGATGGAGCAATCAAATGGCAGTACTCGACAGGGACAGGAGGAGCCATATATACTTCACCAGCAATTAAATTCCACAAGGTATATTTTGGCTCAGATGACGGCTCTGTCTATTGCGTTGATGAAAAGGGCAAGAAGCTGAAGTGGAGTTACCCGGTCGGTGCGCCGGTGCGCTCCTCCCCGGCAGTGGGTGCGAATGTGGTCTATTTTGGGTCAGACGATGGGAATGTTTACTGCCTGCACGATAGCGACGGCAAATTCTACTGGAAGCATTCCACTGGCGGTAAAGTGCAATCCTCCCCGGCCCTGGGCTATGGTAGCCTGTTTGTAGGCTCGGACGATGGCAACGTCTATAAACTGGAGGACGGCAAGAAGGGTGGAGCAGTCAAATGGCAGTGGCCGACAGGCGGCGCGGTGCATTCCTCCCCGGCATTAGCGGGCCATACCGTATACTTTGCCTCCCAAGATGGCTATCTTTATGGAATCAAAGAACAAAAAGAAGGAAAGCAGTATTTCAAGGTGGCGCTGGAAGGCCAGTCTGACTCTTCACCTGCCTTGGCCGCTAACAAGCTATACATTGGCGGTAGCAAACTCACCTGCTTCAAAAACTAGGCTAACTCAACAAGAGGAGAATGATGGCAAGGCCTGGACACTGAACTGTCTAGGCCTTGCTTCTTTTAATAGCTACTATGCCCACGCACTTACCCTCCTGTCAATTCCACCATGCTATTTTGGTGTATAATTCTTTGGTAGAGGGCAAACATGCCCAAGAACCAGAGGGGAGGTCGAGATGGAACTGGATGTGGCCAACTTCTACGAGATTCTGTCGCCCAGATGCACGGTCCTGGTTTCAACGGCAGACAAGCAGGGTAGTCCCAACGCAGCCCCATTCAGCTTTGTCACGCCGGTGTCTGCTAATCCACCACTGGTCTTGATTGCCTCCGCTCCCAACAGGCATACCCTGTCCAATATCAGAGAGACAGGTGAGTTCGTGCTCAACCTCGTGCCTGAATCTATCCTGGACAAAATGTGGCTTTGCTCCAAGGCCTTCCCTAAAGGCGTGAGCGAAATCAAGGAAGCCGGACTGACTGAGAGAAAATCCAAACAGGTCAAAGTCCCTTCTGTGGAGGAATGCGCTGGCTGGATAGAGTGCCGCCTGGAATTTGAGCACCAAGCCGGAGACCATATCCTTATCGTGGGCAGGGTGCTGCATGTCGCCTGCCACGATGAGTTAATGAAAGGAGATCAGTTTGACGTTGCCCGCGCCAAACCGGTGATGCACATCAGGGGCAAAAGGTTTGTCGCCGCTGAGAGGATTGTTACAGTTAAGGACTAAAACATGGTAGATTTTCTGGACAGCATTATAGGGGCCTTTCACTTCATTGCCGATATGACCCCGAGAAACGTTCCACTGGTTGACCCAAAGCCGCGCCATGCTAATCCATGGCTCCGAGATGGCAAGGTTCTTGTGAGCAAGGTGGCGGCAGATGGGAACATCAGGGCCTCTGTAGAAAAGAGCCTGTCGCTGCTGGGTAATCTGGGTCAGGTTATTGGGAGGGGTGATAAGGTCTTTGTAAAACCGAATTTCAACAGTCCTGACCCGTTACCAGCCGCTACTGACCCGGCTTTTCTGCGTGCCGTAGTCGAACTTCTTTTGGAGATGGGGGCTAGAGTGACCATAGGCGAAAGCTCCGGAGGATTGTGGCGGCCCACCAGGAAGGTTTTTCGGAAGCTGGGTGTGTTTGAGATGGCGCATGATCTGTGTGTTGATCTGGTTGCTTTCGAGGACAAGCCTGATGACTGGGTGCGTGTCAAGATCGGCGGCGATTATATGAGCGCAATTTTTGTGCCCCGTTTTGCCTACGAGGCTGATAAAATAGTCTATTTACCTTGTATGAAGACGCATAGCCTGGGCCGGTTTTCCGGCACACTGAAGCTGGCTATGGGTTTTGTGCACCCGGGCCAGCGTCGCGCTTTTCATACTGGCAATCTGGAGCAGAAAGTGGCTGAAATCAGCCTGTGCTGGCAACCGAACCTGATAATCATGGATGGCAGAAAGGCCTTCGTTTCTGGTGGACCTAATAAGGGCAAGTTGGCAGACCCAGAGCCTGGGCTTTTGTTTGCCTCGGGAGATATGGTTGCCATAGATGTCGAAGCGATGAAGGTGCTCCTGAGTTACAGAGCGAAGAACAAACTTCTGGAGAACCCCTGGCAATCAGCACAGATCACGACTGCTTTGAAGCACGGGTTGGGGGTGGGTGAGGGTGGGTACGTGGTGGTGGAGTGAACTTAGCCGCCTAATTCTCTGCGAAAGTTCTACAGTAATTGGGGCAAATACGGCTGAGAGGATTCGTGGAGAGCCTTGTGAGACGAAGCATCTATCCCAAGTATGAGAACAGGTATATCAATATCAGATACGCCTCTCCTCTCCAAATCCCAAACAAACTGCTCAAAGTAGGACACACCGGTAGACATCTCGTCAGCGAAGCATTTCACAGGGACGATTTCGACTCCCGCCTCAATGAATCCCATCTTGTTGAATATCGTCATCTTGGCACAAACGTTGTATACCATGAAAGCGTATTTACCGAATTGCACTTCAACCCCTAGGGTCTCCTTCACAAAATCCATCTCACGGAAAGCGCCTTTGACAAAGCACCATTTATGCAGAAGCCTTTGATCTAGGTTCAACTTCAAACAAGGCCACTTCGTCATATGCCTCTCTGAGACTTCTACGAAAGAACCTCTCCCTCTCCTCAGCAATTTTCAGGTCGTGATAAGCTTCAACAAGAACCGGGATACCGCTTTCCACAACAACCACTACCAATATTGCCTTGGTTTTTCTTGGCATTGTCCTTTCCTTTTTCATTTGGTTCTGATTCGATTGTGCCATCGTGCTACTTCCATATATTCGAAGAAAGTGCAAAGCTCTGCAAGCCCGCTCGCCTGAAAAGTTGGCCGATTAATCTGTTTGACAAATAAAACGCGTCTGGCGTCATTAGCGACAATGCTGAACCTTGGCCGGAGATTTGGAGATACCAAGTGAATGTCATTGAATCGCAGAAGGCCAGAATAAATAGGTGTTGAGTGTTCGATTTCAAATAAAGCTCGGAGATTGCTGGAACCGCGTTCAATCCAGATCACATCAACTTCCTGTAAGATATCTGCGATTGGTTCAAAACCATACGGTAATATGTCGCGGCAATCAAAGCGACTTGTGAGCGACCATTCTAATTTTGGGCGATCGTTCTGCGGAATCCAGATATCATAAGCCTTGGTCACGCCGATTGCCCCAAGGAAAGTCTGTATCTGCGCATGAGAGAATTCAGCAACAGGAGTTAAGCGTGCAGAGTCAATCAGAGCTTCGATCGCTTCCCACCCAAAGTGTGCGTCAACATTAAATCGTCCGGCACCCGCAATGTAAAGCTCTGTGCCAGCTCCTTTTAGATAGACTTGGGCCTTATATTGGCCATCACCAGCGGGGGATGTCGATTGAAACACATCTTCATATTCTGAAAATGGTATGAGTAGTGGCTCATCTTGGTTATCCCAGAGAAAACAAATCACAGATGGGCGTCCCTCCAGTTTCTGCAGGTCCTCTTCCCTTAAGCCATAGAAAGCCTGATTTTTGCTATGTACTTTTGAGTATCGAATGTAGATTCTTGCTCCGTCGCCCAGTTCGTACAGAGAAAGGCTTCCTTTTAGCTTGTGGATCGCACCATATTTTAAGGTTAATTCTTTCAGGAAAGCAGTTTTGATTGTATTTGCCATGGATGCCTCCGCGACTGATTCAATTCAGTGCTGTTCAAAGTTACCTACCTGCCAACATAGGCTACCCTCGCTCTTCAATACCCTCACTAATTCAGTTATTACTGATTCCTGTTGCTCAAGGTAGGATTTGATGTTTGTCCTGGTCTCATACTCTTTGCCAATGTTGTAAGGTGGTGAGGTGATAATGAGCGTTGCAGTATCGTTTGGGATACCTTTCAAGAAATCGTGGGAATCCCCAAGGTGCAATACTATGCGATATTCCTCAGAGAAAGTATCAGCTATTTCGGGAGTCGGAAACAATGGCAAAGTGCGACTCTTCACTGCCCTCTCCAAACCTAGTGGTCTTTTCTCACCTGTTCGTTTGGCCTTAGTTACTATCATATCAAATGCTAGTACAAACGCCAATGCCTGGGGCGTGGTTCGAACCCGGGACAGCGTAATTAAAAGATGGATGAGCCTAATTCGAGTCCCAACAGACTCCTTGCCTCGGAAAGATTACCGCCCCGGATCATCTCCCAGATTTTCTTCAAATCTGCGGCGGCCAGTTCTACCATCTCTGCATCAGACGCCGATACACTTGGCTTACCACTAATGAGTATCAGTTTAATCGCCTGTGGAGATACCTTGATCCGCTGGGCAATTGCCGTTCGGGCTGCAATGAGCATGTTTCTCTTGTTTCTATCAGGCATACCTATTGTGCAACTTACCAATATCACACTACCATCTTGTGCTAACGCTATGATATCGGCACTGCCAGCTTCGAAGCCACCATTAACGACATCATACTTGAGATTCGAAAGGAGAATAGGATTCAAGTGGCACAGCCCTAACAAATAGGTTACAACGTACTCGAACACCTTAGAGTTCTCTTTCGAGGTAAACTTGTTTAATATTTTGCAGTCTATGCCTGTCCCTGACGTCAAACCCCTAAGGTAATCTGTGATGTCCTCTTCAGGAACGAAAGAAGTGAATGCTCTGAAAGCCATAACACCGCTTTTTAATGGCGATTGCTCACGATGAAGCTCTACGCGAGTCGCAGCTTGCTTGAACAACGAGGCTTGTACATGTCCACTCTCTGGCGACTCCGTTAGTAAGAATTTTTCGGAAAACTGTGTGAATTTCTGGTCGGTGGTTTGCGGACTGACTGGAATCCTCCCCAGCGAACGACCACACGCGTGCTCCCCCTGTTTACTCTCGCGTAAGGAACATTCCAGCGTTAGCTTCCCAAGGGCCGGATGAAAACATCCAGTCACCCCGACAGCGTCGTGCGAAGGAATAATGGATGTAATGCGAGCATAGACGGGGGCAACGATCTGCAATGCGAATCCGGATCCACGTAGGAAAGATTGTCCTGTGATATGTTCAACCAAGTCCTGAAAGTCGGCAAACCCGATACTCCTAGCTTGGTTGTCGAGATCACGACTATCTAGGCGAAGCTTATTCCCTTGTCCATCCGGAGCCCCAGCAAAGTTCGCTGTTTGGCTACCCCACCCCCAATGGTATGCGCCCCAGCGGTGCCCATTTTCCTCATCGTCAACTCCCCGGAGATACATTTCCTTAGGCAAGTTGATGCCAAGTTCGTGGTCAAAAACACGAAAAGCAATGTCGTTAGTTCTGATTATGCCCTCGTGTATTCCACCCACAAATTGCTCTAATCTACCGACGGCGAGGGATGACAACTCGATCCTCATACCTCGGTAGGGTTCAATGTTATATTCTCTGCCTAAGCGCTTATTGAGGATTTCGGCTGGAATATCATATAGCGTCTTCAGCCTGTCATGTTCTACAGAGATTTCCTCAGGCGTTTTGACCGAGAACCGAATTACCGTGAATGCATTTTGCCACCCTTGTTGATCACCGAGAGCAACAACAACTGCTCGGAGGTCAATCCCCTGAAAAGAAGGGCGAAGAACATCCAAAACCTCTCCAACCGTAGGGTTTGCCATCTCTCCCTCCTGTGCTATGGTCTACGCCTTGCATCATTATACACCGAGTTCTGGCATCGGTTATAGTAGTATCCGTCGAAGGCCAGGGGTTGGCTATCTAAGGCTGAATAGACCTGCACGTAGAAAAAGATTTGGGAGTTATCCTATCTTCTGAAACCAAACCGCTACCTTAATCGCGCCTCGTCTTCCTTATAATATCCCAGTAAGCCCCTCTGCCCCCGTTCTCAATGGCGCGGCTGAGCCAGCTATCATCTGCGTAGTTGTAGCTTCCCTGCTCACCCGGCCCGGCTAAGAGCAGGAAACGAGGGTTTGTTCCCACACACTGTCGCACTAAGCCGATGGGGTCATCCCCCAGAGCGGGTGAAAAGTAGACGGCAGGTTCCATGTGGTTTTTCACCGTCTCAACTCCGATATTTTTAGCCAGCGGTGTGCCGGGATAGACTCCCATCCCAACAGCCACTCCCACCAGAGGCAAGTCGAGCCGCTCCGCCTCATTAACAGTGGCACGCACGGTGTCTTCGGACTCACCAGGCCCTCCCAGCAGGAGATCAAACATAAAGTTCAGCCCCTTTGCCCTGAGGATGGACATCAGATTTTCAACATGGCTGAGGCGATGCCTTCTGCCCAGTCTTTTCAGTTGCCCATCGCAGAGAGAGTCCACGCCGAAGTTTATTCCGGCACAGCCGGACTTCGCCATGAGTTCTGCCAGTTCGCTATCAAACGGAATGGGCGAGCAGTAGGTATACCACCTTATTTGGTCTCCTAAGCCGCTATCTAGAATAGCTCGGCACACTTCCTTGGCGTGGGACAGGGGAATGTTGAACTCACTATCGCAGAGATGATACCAGGAGACACCCTGCTGAAGAAGGTTTCTTATCTCTTCGACTATCGCCTTTGGTGGTCGGAGACGTTTGCTTCTCCCTTTGGCCAAAGGGTCAGCGCAGTAGATGCACCGTTCAGGACAGCCGCGTTTGGTCTCAATCCCCACCATGGCTCCCTGCGCCTGGTATCGAGGGTTATCAAAAAGACGGCGTTTGGGGACGGGAAGCTTTGCGAGGTTCACTGCCTTACGCCGGTTGCATACCAACTGCCCTTTGTAGCGATGAACGAGGTTTGGTAGATCAGTAATGCTCTGACCCTGTTGGAGACGCTGAGCCAGAAGGATTGCAATTTCCTCCCCATCCCCGGCAATGCCATAGTCGGCTCCGCTGAACTCCATAGCCAGCCCTGGGCGGATAGAGAAGCCCACCCCGCCCAGAATCACCGGGGCTGAGGTTTGACCCTTGACCCCGGCTACCAGCTCCTTTAGCCAGGGTAGGAAGGAGCGGTTGCTAATGGAGGAGCAATCGTCGGTGTTGCGGAAGGTAATCCCGACCGCCAGCGGCTCCTGGCGGGAAAGTCCGGTTGTCAGGGCCTGATGCCAGTCTTGCTCCCAGGAGAGGTCAATGACCTGCACCTCTATCCCCGCCGACTGCAGAGCCTCCCCTACATATTCAAGCCCCACTGGACTCACCGGCGGGTGAGCCGTGTTGCTATTGATTAGGAGAAAAGGCCTGTCCACGGCTCACCGGTAGCAGCGGATGAATCGAGTGATAGAGCGGTCGTAGGTGCGCTCGACCTCAGGCGGGAAAAGACAGCCCGGTAGTTCATCCTGCTCGCGGTGATAGGTGAGACATTCACAGCAGAGCCCCTTTCGGCGGCAGGGCTCATAGGTGCAAGTGCATTTTGTCTTGTTCTTCTCCACCGAACATTCTTTGCTCATATCTACCCCCACGCTCGTTACGCTGGTATTCTGTCTTTGTTATGCCTTAGCTCCCAAACGTTGCTCAAGGCTGTCTAAGAGTGAGAGGTCAATGCGGGCGTATCCCTCAAAAGGATTATCCATATCCTTTATCAGCAGCATCAATCCTATGAGCAGGAACGAAATACTGCCCAAGAAGGCGATTCCTTCGTAATAATGCTCCATTTCCACAAAAGACGATACTATCAGGACAAATGATATGGCTACTTGCGCAATGGTATAAGCTGCGGGGATGAAGCTGGTCTCTGCGATGACATCTATACGGTTTGAGATACTGTTTATATCGGTTAGTCCAGTTCTCAGTCTGGCAAGCAACGCCGGTGCCACACCTTTTTCTGCGAGGTGAATAATATCCTCGTCTACTTTGTCTATGGCCGAATTTATCGCTGTTGACTTCCAGGTCCCGCCAGCCTGAAGCCGGCTGAAATTTGAGTTTATCGTACCTAAAAGTTCCTTTATATGTAATTGTACGTCCGGAGCTATTGTGTCTTGGCCTATGCACGCCAGCTTCGCATCCTTCCAAAGACTCGTGATTGAAGTCGCCAGTTCGCCGGGTATCTTCTCACTTTCCTTGAAGTCTGCCATGGTTCCTGTAAAAATGATGGCTACAGTGAAAACAGCCCCGGCAACTAAGGCGCTCAGCATAGTGCCTGTCGGGATCACGTCCAGGTCAAGAGCCTGAATCAACACTCTTGCAGCGATTATTATGGCAACGATTGCTGCTGTCTTGAATGCCAGTCCCCATTTTCCCTTGATGTTGCTCATATAGATTCCTCTTTCTTAGCCATTTGCAGACTCATATTCGGACGGGCGCACCAGTGCCAAGCTAACTAATACCTATATACTGTCTGCAAAAGTGGTGATGTTCTGGCTCTGGAATTAACGGGCACGTCAGACCCCAAAGCCCTACCCTCTGGAGGTAATATTATAGCTCGTTTGGCTTGTGTTTGTCTCTATTATCAGTATGACCAGGTAACAAGGCAGGTGACGAGGCTGGCGGAAGGTAAGACATTGAGAAAGGTTTTCTATGCCAGCTTGATATCGGAGCTGGCATTTACCTCTTTGAGGAACTGCACCAAGATTCTGCTCTTCAGCTCGTTGCGACCTCGCAGCGGAGTCACAAACTTGCCCTTGATCCAGACATGTTGTGGCTCTATGAAGATCAGCACCCTGGGGCCGGTCATAGCCTCGCTTAAAAACTCAGGGTAGCCGTCCTCGAATATCCGGCTGGCCTCTTTTATATGGATTTCGTCCTGGCTCTTCAGGATGTGCTCCAATATCTCGGTAGCCTTCTCTACATTGCTAGTCGTAGTGATCGGGATGCGCACTTCGTCAAACATAAAGTCAGAGGAAATAGTCTTATTATGCACTGAATAGTCTTTAGAGTAGTTAAGTACAGGCTGATCCAGGATTATCAGATTAGGCACGTGCAATAACCGGCCGGTGAGTTCGCCTCCCAGCTTCTCGTCCTCCCCCACTTCCTCCAGGGTAGTATGGAAAATCCCAACCCGACGCACATCGCCTTTGATATTGCCAATGCGGATTCTATCCCCGGGGGCATAGATGCCTGAGAAGTTGATGACAAAGTGGGCAATGAAACTGGCGGTGTACTTTTGCAGGGCTAACGCCAGCCCCACTGCCATAACAGGTACATAAATAGCAGTCTTAGGTATGTATATTGCCGCTAACGTGGTAGCCGCTGCCAATACAATAAAAACCACAGCGGCTGCGGTCAGTGTGAGCCATCTTGTGTTACGTTTCCGCTCTGCGGTCATGAGCGCCCCCGCTTTTTGGAACCGGTTACCCCAAGAAAGGTGACTTGAACTTCAGGCGCAGGTGCTATAACCTGCGTTCCGCCCCTGAATGAGAAGGCGGGAGCTATAACCTCCCGCCCTAGATTGCAGCAAGCCATTTATTTCTTGGGGTCGCCAGGCTCACCGGATTCTTATTCTCCATCCAAGCCATTTTTCCCAAGTATAAACCCACTAAGTTCAACAGTCAAGGAGTAGAGACAGCCGGGGAAATAGCAGGACTCTTACCTTTTCCTTGAGGCAAATTGCCCGCCAAAGCTATTGAGGCCATATTTACACATATGCTATAATATAAACATAAATGATAACATTTTAGAGAAGGGAGGTGTAATTATGTGTAAGAGTTGTGCAGCCCATGCCAAGAAGGCAGAGCCCAAGAAGGGGGCCGAGAAAAAGGGCGGGAAGAAGTAAATAGCGTATATACCCATAAAGAGATTGGTCAGGATATACGCCTCCCGGCAGGATATTATACCCCGTTAGCGGAGATGCGACTCCCTTATAAAGGCCGGGAAGTCTTCTATATAGTCGGGCAGTCCACAGCAGAATCGTGCTGCTGCGCTAGTGGCAGTTGGGGTTATGTTGTTGTGCCCGGCTATATTCTTTATTGGAAGAATAGAACAAACGAAGTAGGCCGAGATCTCTCAGATGTAGAACCCATTACGGATGAGGAAGCCCGGCGCGAGATCGCTACGATCATTAGGCAGCGGGAAGGCATCTCCAACATCAAGTTCTGGTAAGCTGCAATCGGTGTTTGGTTGCAGCCTATTCTCTTATTTGGCCGCTGCCCAGTGCTATCCACTTATAAGTGGTCAGTTCTTTGAGCCCCATCGGGCCACGGGCGTGGAACTTCTGGGTGCTGATGCCCACCTCTGACCCCAGCCCAAACTGCCCCCCATCGGTGAAACGGGTGCTAGCGTTGAGGTAGACGCAGGCGGCATCTACCTCGTTCAGGAAACGCATCCCCGCTGAATAGTCCTCGGCAACAATGGCCTCGGAGTGTCCTGAGCCATAGCGCTCAATATGCTCCAGAGCTTCATCCAGAGAGTCCACCACCTTGATAGCGCCAATGAGCGCCAGAAACTCTTTGCCCCAGTCGGACTTAGTGGCCGGAGCCAGCTTCAACCCCGGAATGGCCTTCAGTATTTGAAGGGCGCGCTTATCGCAGTGCATCTCCACCCCCGCTTTGTCCCACTCCTTGGCAACCATTGGCAGATAGCGCGGGGCGATGTCGGCGTGGACTATAAGGGTATCCAGGGCATTGCATACGGTGGGGCGCTGCACCTTGGCGTTGTAGGCGATGGCTACTGCTTTGTCCAGGTCAGCGCTGCGGTCAATATATGCATGGCAGACACCGATGCCTCCGGTTACCACAGGCATACAAGCGTTTTCACCTACCAGCTTGATGAGTCCGGCACCGCCACGCGGAATTATGAGGTCAATTAGGCCACGCATCTTGAGCATGTGGTCAACCAGTGCCCGTTCTGTAGACTCTATAAATTGGATAGCTCCCCGGGGCACTCCCGCCCCGTAAGCCGCATCCTGAACCACCTTGGCCAGGGCTGTGTTGGAGTGCACCGCCTCTTTGCCACCACGGAGGATGACAGCATTGCCTGACTTCAGGCAGAGGACGGAGATATCAACAGTAACGTTTGGGCGGCTTTCGTAGATAGTGCCGATGACGCCCAGGGGCACCCGCTTGCGGCCTACCTGGAGGCCGTTGGGCAGGGTGCGCATATCAAAGACCTCGCCCACCGGGTCAGGCAGGGCAGCTACCGCCCGTACATCGGAGGCCATGCCCTCTAAGCGGGAGGGATTGAGCAGCAGGCGGTCGAGCATAGCGGCACCCATACCCGAAGCCTTAGCCTCTTTGCAGTCCTGCTTGTTGGCGGCCAGGATTTCACCCTGTCGGGAGACGAGGCCTTTAGCTATATCTGTGAGTGCCTGGTTCTTTATTTTGGTGGACAGAAAGGCCAGGCGGCGTGAGGCTGCCTTAGCCTGCTGTGCTTTGGTCTCTAGCTCAGTGACAGCTTGCTGCATAAACTACTCCTTCATAAGAATCTGCTGATCCTCGGGCTGGCTGAACTCCTTACAGCACTACCAGGTTGTTGCGGTGTATCACCTCATCGCCGTATTCATGCCCTAAAATCTCCGAAATCTGACTGGAACGGCATCCTTTTATCGCGGCTATGTCCTGAGAGCTATAGTTTGATATGCCACAAGCGATACGCTCTCCCCGGAGGTCATAAATCTCGACTGAGTCACCACGGCCAAAGTGTCCCTCTACCCACTTGATACCCGCAGGCAGCAGGCTCCTGTGCTGTTCCTTGAGCGCCCGGGCTGCTCCTGCGTCTACAGCCAGCTTGCCCCGCGATGCCAACCCGCTTAATAACCAGCGTTTGCGGCTTTCCATCTTGGAGGTGGTGGGAGGGAACAGAGTGCCCAGAGCCTCGCCTTGCGCCAGTCTGAGAACTACATCCGGCTCACGGCCGCTGGCCATGACCACGGTTACACCAGAGGCAGTGGCTAGCCTGGCTGCCTCTATCTTGGTGGTCATGCCACCGGTGCCCCGCTCGGTGGAGCTACCGCCAGCTAACTTTTCAATGGCCTCGTCAATATGCTCCACGCGAGAGATAAGCTGGGCCTCGGGGTGGAGTCGTGGGTCGGCGGTGTAGAGGCCTTCGGTATCAGTCAGCATCATGAGCACATCAGCATCTATCAGATTGGCCACCATAGCCGAGAGGTTATCGTTGTCACCGAACCTAGCCTCCTGGATTTCATCGGTGGCCACCACATCATTTTCGTTGATGATGCCCAGCACCTGCAGCTCAATGAGGGTCAGCAAAGTATTGCGAGCATTGAGATAGCCGGCGCGGTCGCTGAGGTCGGCCTTGGTGAGCAAGGCCTGAGCTACAGTAATGTTGTGCTTGGCGAAGAGCTGCTCGTAGGTATGCATCAGGCGGCTCTGTCCCACAGCAGCCAGCACCTGTCGGAAGGGCACATCGGGGCGTTTACTGGTCATTGCCTTGGTCAACCCCAGGGCATGTCTGCCTGAGGCTATGGCACCAGAGGAGACCAGGACTAGCTCCTTGCCCTGCTGGTGCAGGCGGGCTATCTGGGCTGCCAGGCTGGACATCACTTCCATGTCCAAATGGTTGCTGTCGCCGGTGAGCAGGTTGGTGCCTAGCTTGATAACCAGCCTCTGGTATGAACCTTCCTCCGGCACAGCACTTTTGGCCTTTTGTGCTTTCCCCACTGTGGTAAAGTCCTTGTAGTTAAAGTCTGCTGAATTATAGCATATGGTGATTTCCGTTCCCAATTAGCGGTTTCACTTAAAACTAGCAGTTGCCCTCAACCCTTCGGCGCAAGAGCGACTGATGAACACCCCCTCTGGGTCCCCCTCTTAGGCATAAGAGGGGGAGGAAAAATGATCTCAGGGGGGTACCCCCTGAACCCCCGGAAGGGAACCACGGTTCCCTTCACCTTCCTATATTTTTGATGGTGATTCACAAGGGGCTAAGCCCCTTTGGCGGGGGGGATGAGGTATCCGCTCAAGCGCCCAGGCATGTCTGATATCTAATGGGTGAAGCTAGCTGAAGCTGAATCGCTGATATTCGGAGGCTCTACGCTAGACTATATGGAAACGAGACCGCTGAATAAAGTAGTGAGGGACTAAGGGACTTGGGGGGGTTGATTAAGGCTTTCACAGAGGCCCAGGCATCTCATGCCCTACTTGACTCTGGTTACCTTTGTAGCCTCTGGAACGGATAGCTTTAGATTCAGCACCAGAAGTCCTTCCCGTCTCAAAGTAGCTTTCTTCCCTGCGATCTCAAAAGTCCTTTCTTTGGGTATCAAGCCCAAACCGCTTGGTCCCCAAGCATCCACGATTTTTCCGTCAACGAACGCTTTGCCGCTACCATACGAGAAGAACCCACCATACTCAGCTTCCACTTCATGATTGCTGCCTTCAATTTGTACTATCCACTTTCTAGCCATCTACCGTCCTTCCTAAAAGGGCAATACAAGTCTCAGTGGTTTGCATGGGACTCGGTACTGGAAGACCCCTTAGAACTATTTTCCTCTTTTCGCTTATTGAGTCTTGCCTCGATGCTATCTAAGATGAACGTTGTGCCGCTGTATTTCATTAATCCTTTATAAATGCTGCTTATTGCCTCTTTGAGTGTCCGAGAAATATGTGTGAAAATCATAGGTACTCCCCATCCAGGAATGACACAGCATCGTACTCGCACAGATGATATGCCTATCGCACCTCGCTGTCAAGACATAGGCAAGCGGGAATCCCTGGAGTTGGTGTGAGGGTACGCGAGGTCGATCGCATTCTTGGACGCACTGAAACACTACAAGCCAATTTTAAGGCAAATTAGTCCAGATTGACAGTACAGCGGGTTCCTCTTGACAGCTTAGCAGGCCGTGATAGAATGGGGACAAGATAATACTGGGTCATAGTAAACTACTGCGACAAGGAGGGAAATAGATGAAGCCAGGATTGGTATCTTTTGTGGCGGCTGTTGTGGGAGCAATAGTAATGGTTGCCGCCATCCCTTTACAGGCTGTGGGGCTGGCCCAGATGTATGAACTGCATAGGAATCAGGCCTGGCTTAATGGACAAGGAGGAATGCCACCTGCCACTGCTATTGCTGGCACCGTACTGGGTTCAGTCGGCGTCTTACTGCTTCTCATAGCGGTAGCATTGGCTATCTACAGCAAGAGACCTGAGCAGTATTGGTGACCATAACTTCCCAGCCTGTTTAGCTCCCATCTCGTTTGAGTTAGCTATACCTAGGATAGGAGCACTAAAAAGCAATGGCTCTGCCATCAAGAGCCATTGCTTTATTCTCCCCCCTTTTATCGGCTACCCTATCCAAATCCGCCTGGCTAGCAATGGGATACCCCAACGTTATTGGCCACATAATATGCCCATCCCAGGTAACTGTCAACCCTTATAATTAGAGTGTTTTTGGCCAGAGCATGGTATGATAGGAAGTAACAGGACTAAACTGGTCTGGCCATGTATATTGAAAGCCTGACACTAACCAATTTTCGCAACTATGCTCAGTTGGAGCTATCATTACCCAGGCAAATGGTTGTCTTGCAAGGCGACAATGCCCAGGGCAAGACCAATTTGCTGGAGTCTATCTACTTACTGGCTACCACCCGCTCGCCGCTGACCACCGCTGAACGAGAGCTTATTCGCTGGCAGACATGGCAGGAGATGATCCCCGTGGCCCGGCTGACTGCTCAGGTGTGCCGTGCCGGTGACAAGCTTCATCTGGAGATAGCACTCAAGGGAGATACCAGGCCGGACGGCCCGCAATCAGGCCTGGTGACAAAGCAAATAAAGGTGAACGGCCTGCCCCGCCGTGCTGCTGAGGTGGTGGGACTGGTCAATGCGGTTATGTTCACCGCCCAGGACATCGAGCTAATCGGGGGAGCACCGGCTTTGAGACGCCGCTACCTGGATATCACCCTCTGCCAGGTGGACAGCCGCTACCTGCGCTCACTGCAAGCCTATAACAAGGTGTTGCTCCAACGCAACCATCTGTTGCGCCTTATCCAGGAGAGAGAAGCCCAGCCTGCCGAACTGAAGTTCTGGGATGACGAACTGGTGGAGCAGGGAAGCTATCTGGTGCTGGAGCGCCGCCAGTTGATAGCCGAGCTAAACCAGCGTGCTAAGGTCGTCCATTCGCAGCTAGCCCCAGGGGAAAGTCTGGCGTTTCTTTATATACCTAGCCTGGGCCGAGATGCCGGACAAGACTTGGCACAGACCAAGCAGGCTTTTACGCAGGCCCTGGGCCAGGCTCAGGGGCGGGAGATAGCCGCCGGGATGAGCCTGGTGGGACCTCACCGTGATGACCTTCAGTTCCTGAATAATGGCATAGACTTGGGCATCTACGCCTCTCGCGGACAACAGCGCACCATCAGCCTCAGCCTCAAGTTAGCCGAGGCTGGCTTTTTCAAGGACAAACGCGGTGACCCCCCTATATTGCTTCTGGACGATGTGCTTTCAGAGCTTGATCGGCAGCGGCGCAGCTATTTGCTGGCCTGGCTGTCTGGCTATGAGCAGGTCTTGCTCACCACCACTGAGCTTGGTCTTCTTCCCGCTGAGTTTTTGACCAGTGCAGTTGTGTTTCAGGTGCGGCAGGGGAGCGTCAGCCCCTTGGGCGATCTGTCACCCTGAATCTGCCTTGGGTGGACTCAGCATGACATATTGGCGGGCTGTCACCCTTGTAGGCTGAGGCAGAGTGTGAGATAATAAAAAATACCAATGTAAGTCTGATTAGGGTTTGAAAGTCAATGTGGTGTAGAGGCATCCGCGGGGCCACGACAGTGGATTCCAATACGAAAGAGGCTATTCTGGCAGCTACCTCAGAGCTGCTTCAGAAGATGATGAAAGATAACGGGGTGGTTAAGGAGCAGATAGCCTGTGTCTTTTTCACCACTACAACTGATCTGAACGCAGCATTTCCCGCTCAGGCGGCTCGACGGTTGGGCTTGTCGGAGGTGGCTCTGCTCTGCGGGCACGAGATGAATGTCCCTGACAGCCTGGCCAAATGTATACGCATTCTGATGATGGTTAATACCAATAAGAAGCTCCAGGACATAGTGCATGTCTATATTAAAGGGACTGAGAGCCTGCGATCTGATGATGAACCATAAATCTGCGGTGGAAATAGTATGCTTGTAATCATGAGGAAAGGTTATCAAGAGAATCAGCTACAGGGAGTCCTACAGCGTATTCAGGACATGGGGTGCCAGGGACATTTATCCAAAGGGGTGGAGCGCACGGTTATCGGGGTGGTGGGGCAGACTCACCCGGATATGAGAGAAGCGCTGGAGCTGCTACCCGGCGTGGAGGATGTAGTACCTATCACCAAGCCCTTTAAGCTTTCCAGCCGGGAATTTAAGCCTGAGGATACTGTGCTCAAGGTGGGTGGGGTATCAATTGGTGGTGGTGAGCTGGTGATTATGGCTGGCCCCTGTGCGGTGGAGAGTGAGGGGCAGGTGCTGACCACCGCCCGGGCGGTGCGGGCCGCCGGCGCCCATATCCTGCGCGGGGGCGCATTCAAGCCCAGCACTTCGCCCTACAGCTTCCGTGGGCTGGGCGAGGAGGGGCTTAAGATTCTGGCTCTGGCCAGGCGGGAAACCGGTATGCCCTTAATCACTGAGGTGATGACCCCTCAGGATGTGGAGCTGGTGGCCAAATACGCCGATATTCTCCAGGTGGGGGCTCGCAATATGCAGAACTTCATCCTGCTGGATGAAGTGGGCAAAGTCAATAAGCCAGTGATGCTCAAGAGGGGCATGTCGGCTACTATACAGGAGTGGCTGCTGTCCGCGGAGTATATCCTCTCTCAGGGCAATCGCCAGGTCATGCTGTGCGAGCGGGGCATCAGGACTTTTGAGACCTATACCCGCAACACTATGGATGTCAGCGCTATACCTATTATCAAGAAGCTGAGCCATCTGCCCATAATAGCAGACCCCAGCCACGGCACGGGCAAATGGTATTTGGTAGCACCACTGGCGGTGGCGGCGGTGGCTGCTGGTGCTGATGGCCTGATGATCGAAGTGCATCCCACCCCAGACACTGCCCTGAAAGACGGCGTCCAATCCTTGACTTTTGAAAACTTTGGACGTCTTATGGCCCAGGTGGCCCCTGTGGCGGCTGCCATGGGACGGCGTCTGGCAGTAAGTCCAGCCAAAAGGCCGAGCTCGTAAAAGCCCCCAAACCAGCAAAGTAGTGTTAGCTTGACGCTATAGCGGCCTTGTGTTAGTATTCTACCATTGATAGTATAAGGGGGGAGACCCCCTTTCTGATATAGGGGGCTAATGGGCTGATGGACATCGAGGTTGAGCTGGCCAGGGTGACGCCTCGGCAGGAGACAGCGCTTACCATAGGCGTGTTCGATGGTATTCACCTGGGACATCGCCGGCTTGTGGAGCGGCTCAAGGAGGAGGCTGAACAGGGGGGCTTGCTGGCTGGCGTGCTGACTTTTGACCGCCACCCTCAGCAGGTACTCTACCCCGAGAGTACACTGCCCTATCTGACTAGCAAAGAGGAAAAAATGAGCTTGCTGCGGCAGCTTGGTGTTGAACTGGTAGTGGTGCTGCCTTTCACTCGTCAGACGGCCCAGCTTACTGCCCGCCAGTTCGTCAGTTTGCTAAAAGAACAGCTCAAAATGCGCACTCTGGTGATTGGGCCTGACTTCGCTTTGGGCCGGGGTCGTGAAGGAGACGCTACCTATCTTAAAACTCTGTCCCGGGAAATGGACTTTCACCTGGTAGCAGTGCCTACGGTAAGGAAAAATGGAGAGATTGTAAGCAGCACTGCCATACGCACTGCATTGGCCAGTGGAGAGCTTGACAGGGTGACTAAGCTCCTAGGCCGTCCCTTTAGCATAAGCGGGCAGATAGGTTCCGGAGCTGAGAGGGGACGTACATTGGGTTTCCCCACCGCCAACCTATCGATAGATCCGGGAAAGGCAGTACCACCTGATGGTGTTTATGTTACCCTGGCCTATATCAATGAAAGGGTGCATCCCTCTGTGACCAACATTGGGGTGCGTCCTACCTTCGGCGATGGTCGGCGTAACGTGGAGGTTTATCTGCTTGATTTTAAGGGTGACCTCTACGGTCAGGAGCTTCGCATCAATCTGATAGAAAGGCTGCGTGGCGAGAGGCGCTTTGCCAGCGCTGAGGAACTAAAGGCTCAAATAGCCAGTGATGTAGAACAAGCCAGGGCCATTCTGGGTGCACGCAAATGAAGACGCTCAGCCCGCAACTAACCCAAATCCTTCGGCGCGGTGTGACCGAAATCATAGCAGAGGGCGAATTGCTCCAGCTACTTCAGTCAGGTCGCCCGCTCCGCCTCAAGCAGGGCTTCGACCCCAGCCGCCCTGACATCCACCTGGGCCACGTGGTGGGACTGCGCAAACTGCGCCAGTTCCAGGAGTTGGGACATCAGGTCATTCTGATAGTAGGCGACTGGACAGCTCAGATCGGCGACCCCAGTGGTGAATCAGCCACTCGGCCCATGCTCAGCGCCGAGGAAGTGCGAGCTAACGCCGAGACATATATGAAACAGTTCTTTAGAGTAGTTGACAAAGACAAGACCGAAGTGCGCTGGCAGAGCGAGTGGTTCGGCAAGTTTAACTTAGGCGATGTGATTAAGCTGACCAGTCGCTTCACCGTAGCCCAGTTCCTGGCCAGAGAAGACTTCCGTAAGCGTTACCAGGCGGGTCAGCCTATCGTTATCACCGAGCTTCTCTACCCCTTGCTCCAGGCCTATGATTCGGTGGAGATCAAGGCCGATGTGGAGTTTGGAGGGGTTGACCAGAAGTTCAACTGCCTGGTGGGTCGGGAGCTTCAGACAATGTTGGGGCAGACACCTCAGCAGGTATTTCTCTTGCCCCTGCTGGTGGGCACCGACGGCAGCCAGAAGATGAGCAAGAGCCTGAACAACTACATCGCTGTTGAGGAGCCGCCCCAAACGATGTATGGCAAGCTGATGTCACTGCCTGACAACCTGATGATGGACTACTTTGAGCTTTTAACTGATGTGTCTGATGAAGAGCTTACCGGGTTCCAGCAGCAGCTTAAGGCAGGTTCAATCAACCCTATGATGCTGAAGAAGCGCCTGGCCAGGGAGATGGTAGTACAGTTCCATGGCGCTGACGCTGCCCGGAAGGCTGAAGCAGACTTCGAGCGGGTGTTTCAACGGCGAGAAATACCGGAGGGTATTGCTGAGTTCAGTTTGCCTAAGCAAGCAACTGATATGGCTACTCTTCTGGCTTCTGCAGGTTTAGCAAAGAGTCGCAGTGAGGCCAGACGTTTGATGGCACAAGGCGCTGTGGAGATTATGACGCCAAAAGACGATGGATTTGATACTGTGAAGGTTAGCGGTGACGAGTTGAAAGTTGACTTGAAGGATGGGAATATAGTCCGGGTAGGCAAGCACCGCTGGATAAGGCTAGTTAAGTAACAAGAAAACCTGAATAATTTGGAGGACTATCATGACACAGCTTCGTATTCCAGGCCCTACACCGGTACCCCCGCAGATACTTGAGGCGTTGAACCGCCAGATGATCAATCACCGCGGCAAGGAATTCGGTCAAATCATGACCAAAATCACCGCTCAACTCAAGCAGGTCTTTCAGACCAAGGGCGATGTGTTTGTCCTCACTGGCTCAGGCACTGGTGGTATGGAAGCGGCGGTGGTTAATGTAACATCGCCAGGAGATAAGGTCCTGGTCGCATCCTGTGGTGCTTTCGGCGATCGTTTTGCTGAGATATCTAAAGCCTACGGCGCTGATGTGGTCAAGCTTGACTTTGACTGGGGCCAGCCTGTCGACCCGGATAAATTGCGCAGTGCTTTAAAGGCCAATCCCCAGGTGAAGACAGTGCTGGTGACCCACAACGAGACCTCCACAGGACTCACCAATGACATGGTTTCAATAAGCAAAGTGGTCAAAGAGTTTGACAAGCTCTTAGTGGTGGACGCCATCAGCAGCCTGGGCTGCATTGACTTGCCGGTGGACAAACTAGGCTGTGATGTGGTGGTCAGCTCTTCTCAGAAGGGCTGGCTGACGCCGCCGGGACTGGCCATGGTCAGCGTCAGCGAGGCAGCCTGGCGTGCCCATGCCCAGGCCAAGATGCCCCGCTATTACTGGGATTTCAGCAAGGCCAAGAACTTCTTGGAGAAGCAACAGACCCCCTGGACGCCGGCTGTATCTGTCTTTTACGCTCTATCGGCAGGGCTTGATCTGATGCTCAAGGAAGGTTTGGCCAATATCTTCGCCCGCCATGCCAGGGTGGCTGCGTTAGCCCGCAAAGGCGTGAAATCTCTGGGGCTAACCCTGTACCCCAATGAGGCGTATGCCTCCAACACGATTACTGCTGTGAACGTACCCGCAAAGGTAGATGCCAAGAAGCTACTCCAGATATTAAGGGATGAGTATAAAATAGTACTTGCCGGAGGCCAGGCAAAGCTGGATGGCAAGATATTCCGTATAGGTCATCTGGGTTGGGTAGAAGAGAAAGACATGCAGGAGGTACTCAGCGGGCTCAAGGCAGCTTTGCCTAAGGCGGCTTGAGCCAAGGAGGAGCAAGCCATGCCCAAGAAAGTACTGATCACAGAACCTCTGGCTGAACAGGGTCTGGAAATACTGCGCAAGCAGACCGAGGCGGAAGTCAGGCTGAAGTTGAAGCCGCCTGAGCTAAAAGCCATCATCGGGGATTACGAGGCTCTGGTGGTGCGCAGCGAGACCAAGGTCACTGCTGAGATTATCACAGCCGGAGCCAAGCTGCTGGTGATAGGCCGCGCTGGCGTGGGTGTGGACAACATTGATGTGGAGGCCGCCACACGCTGTGGTGTGGTGGTGGTCAATGCTCCTACCGGCAACACCATCTCCGCCGCCGAACACACCATCGCCATGATGCTGGCCCTAGCCCGACACATCCCCCAGGCTCATGCCAAACTCAAGTCAGGAGTATGGCAGCGTAGCGAGTTCATGGGCACCGAGGTAAGGGGGAAAATGCTGGGCATTATCGGCCTGGGACGGGTAGGCTCTGAGGTGGCACGAAGAGCGCAGGCAATGGGAATGCGTATTATCGCCCATGACCCCTATGTCTCACCGGATTATGCCCGCAACCTGGGTGTGGAGATAACAACTGTGGAGGACGTGTTGCGACGTTCCGATTTTATAACTCTCCACATGCCTTTGACCACGGCGGCCAAGAGCTTTCTGGGGGCCAAAGAACTTGGCACGATGAAGACTGGTGCCCGGCTCATCAACTGTGCCCGGGGTGGTCTGGTGGATGAGGAAGCGCTCTACAACGCTGTGGAGCAAGGGAAGCTGGCTGGGGCAGCAGTGGATGTCTTCAGCCAGGAGCCTGCCAAAGACAACATTCTTTTTAAGAGTGACCATATTATAGTCACCCCTCACCTGGCGGCCTCCACCGATGAGGCTCAGGTGGGTGTAGCCATAGATGTGGCTGAGCAAGTGGTGGCTGTGCTGAACGGCCAGCCCGCCCGCTATGCCGTCAATGCTCCCCTGATCCCGCCGGAGACTATGGCGGTAATAGCGCCCTTTATGGCGGTGTCCTATACTGTCGGCAAGCTGGTGACTCAGCTTATCGAGGGGCAGCTTCGGGGTATCCGGATCAATTATGAAGGTACTATCGCCGACTGTGACATCACCGCTCTTAGAGCAAACACACTGCGAGGCCTGCTGGAGTCTATCAGCGAGGAGCGAGTCAATATCATCAATGCCAGCATAATAGCCCAGAGCCGTGGCCTCAAGATACTGGAGCAGAAGAGCGTCCAGTGCCAGAACTACGCTGGGCTGATCACTGTGGAGGCCACCACCAGCGCCGGCAGCACCACCGTGGCCGGCACCGTGCTGCGCGATGAGGTTCACATTGTGAAGGTCAACAATTACTGGCTTGACCTGGTTCCCACGGGTGGCTACTTCATGTTCTGTGACCACCTTGACCGTCCGGGGCTTATCGGGGCGGTGGGCATGCTCACCGGCAAAGCTGACATCAACATTAGCTCTATGCAGGTGGCCCGGCTCAAGGCCAGAGGGCCAGCGCTCATGGTGCTAGCTCTGGATGAACCCCTGCCCGAGACAGCACTCCAGCAACTACTGGCTATCCCTGATGTCTATACGGCCAAGGTAGTGAAGCTGTAAGTCAACCTGCAAAATCGAGGGTTTGCAGGGTTATATCCCTTAGCCCCTGGCTGTTTGGGATTGTTGTGGTTACTTGCTTGATAAGGGTGCTGGAGGTCAAATTATGAAACGGCTTGCGCTTTTGCTGTTGGTTGCGGTCACTATCGGCATTGCCCTGGGCTGTGGCTCGTCTGAGAATTACACACCTACACCAACGCCGACTGTAACGATAACGCTAACTCCCACGTTGGCGGCGACCGCTACCCCCGTGGTCACATTAACACCGACTCCTACACCAATTGCAACCACAACGCCTGCGCCGACCTCTGCTCCGGCACCAACGGTAACTCCAACCCCTACCCCGGCTACTCCGACACCGACGGCTGTCAATCCGACGGTGTCCCCAAAGCCCGAAATACTGGAGGGGATGGACTTTGAAACAATTGACAGTCATGCCCTGAACGCTTCTGAGGCGGACACAAGTTCTGTGGCAACTCTGGTATCCTATCTGATTCGACCGGAATACAATGACATAGAAAAGGCCAGGGCGATCTATGTGTGGATTGCGGCAAACATCTCTTATGACGTTCCAGGCTATTTGAACAATAACTACGGAAGTTCCAGTTCATCTGATGTTCTCGCCAATAAGACTGCGGTCTGCGAGGGCTACTCGAGTTTGTTTGAACAACTGGGCAAAGCCGCTGGGCTGGAGGTAGTGACGATCGGTGGTTGGGCGAAAGGACTGGGTTACAGTGTTGGAGAGCCTATTGTGGGCCTCGCCAATCATGCCTGGAATGCGGTGACAGTAGATGGTAAGCGGTATTTGATTGATTCAACCTGGGGAGCCGGCAGTGTAGATGCCAATATGCAGTTTGTAAAGAAATTTTCTGATTACTATTTCTTTACACCGCCGGAACAGTTTATATACCGCCATTTCCCGGAGGACTCTACCTGGCAATTGCTCAATCCACCAGTTTCAAAGGCGTATTTTGAGAATCTGCCCTTCGTTGAGCCGCCTTTCTTCACGGGCGGACTGCAATTGAGTAGTCATCAAGAATGTGTCATCAATACCGGTCGGGAATTATCGGTTATTATAGGGACGCCATCTGATGTAATGTTATCTGCGACGCTGGACCGGGACGGCAACAGGCTCCACGAGACATTGTTATTCGTGCAGCGGAGGGAGGACAATCAGTACCAGATCGATGCGGTTTTTCCCACGTCTGGGGATTATATTCTCTGGATATATGCCAAGAACAAGGCCGATACCAGTAACCTTCTCAGTCCAGCTGTAGAGTACAAGGTTGTTGCCGCAGAGGGCACGTCCGGCCCCCTGGGATTCCCTGAGGCTTATAGTGCATTCCAAAAACGTGATGCCTATCTCATGTCACCTATGACCGGACATCTTGCCTGTGGTTCCGTCTGCGGTTTCAAGCTTAGGGTGCCTGGCGCCTCGGATGTGGTACTCATTGCTGGCGAACAGTGGTATCACTTGACAAACCAAGGTCAGACATTTGAGGGTAGCTATAATGTGACCACGAGAGGGGATCTGCAGGTTTGTGCCAGTTTTCCGGATAGCGGCCTCCTCTACGAAGGTCTGTTGAGTTATACATGCGAGTAGAACTTGCTCTATTGGCAGTTCTTCTTTTGTCCTCAATCTCAGCCTGTGTCTAGACCTTGAGGATCATGGCAAGAATTGACCTTGTGTAAATCAATGCGTATAATATTTTAACAAGGTGTGGAGGAGTCGGACGGCCAAGGGACCGATACAGGTGCCTAGTGGTGAAGGACTCCTGAAGGACTTGGATAGTTTGTCCCAGAAACACCACAAGGCCAGAGTTTAGCTGATTCGCCAGGCATGTCTTCGCTATCTGTGGGGATGGAATATGAAGAGTGGGACAGTTTCTATTAACAGGGGTGTCTTAGAATCCCTGAGGAAACGGAGACAGTGGAAACAAAAATAGTGATGTCAGGCGAGTTCATGATCATTGAGTCATGGTGAATGCGCCGCGGTGAAGCATGGTGGTCTGAACTACCTGTCAAGAAAGCTGAAGTTGAAATCCTTTGTGGGGTAGCCCTGGTTTGGTATTGGCGGAGGTATTAAAGGAGGCAGGCATGAAAAAGATTCTGTTGGCTGGAGCAGTAGCAGTTCTGATTGCCCTAACGCTACTGCCCGGTTGTTCTGACTCGGGTAAGATTAGCAAGCTACAATCGCAGGTGCGACAACAGCAAGAGAAAATCGCTAGCCTTGCATCAGATAGTCAACAACAGCAGAAGCAGATCACCGACCTGCAATCCCAGTCTGATCAATTGAAAGAAGAAAGAGATAATCTCACCTCACAGGTGACAGGGCTTTACTCGACCATCTCAGTTTTGGATTCCGAGATACAATCCCTTACAGATGACAAGAACACCCTGAACTCACAGTTGCTGCAGGCGCAAAAGGAAATAGAAACGCTGAAAGCAACAAGTCCAGAGAACATTGCTACACTCAGCGCTCAGATTGCGTCACTGGTTACCCAAATTGGTCATCTGCAGGCAGACAAGGACAGACTGAATGGGGAAGTCGCAAGGCTTACTCAACAGCTAAGCCCCTCACCGAACCATGCGTTAACATGGACACAAATAACCACTGATCCCGATTTGCGTAGCACTGCTTGGACTGGACAAGATTACCAATGGCATGACAAAATTAAGGAGATTGGCAGATTATATCATTCAACCCATGTTTATATTCCCAATGAGACAGATTGTGATGACATGGCTGTTGATATTTGGAACATGCTGCTGGCACAGAATATTAAGTCTGTCATAGTTATTGGCAATCTGGAAAAGACAGGTGCAACCTTTGCCGAGGCTGACCATGCGTGGTTGGTGGTATATAACTTTGAGGGAAAATATGCCATCCTGGAACCTACGACTGGTGAAATGATATACGGGGTTAATGCCGATGGGACACATAATCTTCGGATAGACCCATATTATAGTGGTTGGGCATACAAGAAGCCCTCGGACCTCTGGCAGGATGTTAAGAAGAAATGGTGATATGGTAAGAAGGCTATGTGTTTTGGCTTTCTGCCAGCTTTTAGGCCGCATCTCTTGCACGGAGGAGGCAGGGTTCAAATCTTTTTGAGTTTACCTTGCAATCGGCGTATCACCAAACCGGTGGGTGGCTTGGGATAGAAGAAGGTGGACTTGTGGGGCATGCGCTCTCCGCAGTCGGAAGCGGCTTTGATCTCCTCGACAGATGGCGGGTTGAGCAAGAAAGCTAGCTGATACTCTCTGCTGAGCACCTTACCGATGGCCTCTCTGGTATCGCTGGAGTAATCCACAGAGCTATTGTTCACTAGCCCATCCAGCACCTCGCGGTGCAATAGCCTTATAAGCAGGCTCACGTGTGTCTTATTATGAGCGTCCTGTCGCAGACGAAGTAATAGAAATTCCCCTGGCTCCAGCCCCATCACAGCACATGCCGACTGCCTCATAAGGTTCAAAGCATACTCGTATTGCTTCACCGGCACGGCTTCCATTTCAAAGAGCGTCTCCAGGCGGGCTTTCAGTTCTCCAAGGGCTTCGGCGCTCAGTCCCTGCAGCAGGCGATGTATGGGCAACACCAGCAGCCCGGGGTCGGTGGTGCTTATCAGAGACATCATTATGAAGTTAAAGGCATCGTCTTTTGACCAGCTGGGATGCGCCAGGCGTTGCTCATCGCGATAAGCTAGAGCTGTCTCGTAGCGGTGATGTCCGTCGGCGATGTAGAGGGGCTGGGTGGCCAGATGACCAGCGATCTCAGCGATAATGTCTGGTTGGCTGATGGCCCAAACCAGGTGTCTTTCTTCGCCGGTATCAGCGGTTTCCAGTGGCTCACCCCCTCCTATGAGCAACTCAGCCAGTCTATCATTAGGGTCATCGTAAAGGGCCATCGGCAAGCTCAAGTTGGTCTGGCAGGCGCGCATCAAATCAAGACGGTCGCTTTTGGCCGCTGCCCTGGTGAACTCATGGGGCCTTATTACTCCCCGTTCCCACTCCTCCAGCCGCACGCAGGCCAGTAGGTTGCTTCTGACGAAGGGGTGCTTTTGGCGCTTGAAATGGTGTTGATGCAAATATAGTGCTGGTTTCTCTTCGGCCGTGAGTACCCTCTCCCTAAGCCAGTCCGCCAGGGTGGCAGCCGCACGCATGTACTTATTGTTCTGCGGCGTGTCGCTGGGCAGCTCCAGGGCATGCTCCAGCCTTATGATGTTGTAGGGGCTTTTCTGATAGAAGTCCTGCTGCTCAGCAGGCGAGATCACATCAAAGGGGGGACAGAGCAAGTTCCCCAGATTTGATGCTAGCGTTTGATTATATCTCAGACCGCGGAAAGGACGAATTTCTGCCATCTTCTATCAAAAGCAAAGACAGTTTAACTTAAAGCGTTGTCGGGCGCAAGTGTGGCTTGCAGTTGAAATTGGCTGTGTTATACTAGCAGATGTTTTGGAGGACGGACCATGGCCGAGCCAGACAAGGTCAAGCAAAGAATAGCCGAGCTGAGAGACCTGCTAAATCACCATAATTACCGCTACTATGTGCTAGACAGCCCTGAGATCAGCGATGCTGAATACGATGTTCTGATGCAGGAGTTGAAGCGGCTGGAGGAGGAACATCCAGAGCTTATCACCCCGGATTCACCCACTCAACGGGTGGGGGCTGCCCCTGTCGAGGAGTTTGGGGTGGTGGAGCACCCCATGCCCATGCTCAGCCTGGCCAATGTCTTCAACGACGAGGAGTTGCTGGCCTGGCGCAAAAGGGTAATCGGGCTGGTGGGCGAACAGCGCTTTGACCTAGTATGTGAGCTCAAGATGGATGGGCTGGCGGTGGCTCTTACTTATGTGAGTGGCTCGCTGGTCAGCGGCGCTACCCGCGGTGATGGCTTCCGCGGTGAGGATATCACACAGAACCTGAAGACTATTCGCAGCATCCCCTTGTCTGTGCCCAAGGATGCTCCGCTGCGCTTTGAGGTGCGTGGTGAGGTTTTTCTGCCTAGGGCCGGGTTCAAAAAGCTGAACGAAGACCGTGCCAGAGCTAACCAGCCCCTCTTCGCCAATCCCAGAAATGCCGCTGCTGGCTCAGTGCGACAGCTTGACCCGCGCATCACCACCCAACGTCCTCTAGACATATATATTTATGGCCTGGGCTATGCTGAGGGCAAGGCCCTGCCTGATAATCACTGGGAGACCATGCAATATCTTACGTCGTTGGGCTTCAAGATTAACCCCTACAATGCCCTGTGTAGGAGCATTGAAGAGGCGGAGCACTACTATGGCAGGTGGGTGGAGGAAAGAGAACATCTGCCTTATGAGACGGATGGGGTGGTGGTCAAAATAAACCCATTTGCATTGCAGGACCAATTGGGCAGCGTAGGTCGGGAGCCGCGCTGGGCGGTGGCCTACAAATTCCCCGCTACCCAGGCTACCACCAGATTGCTGGACATAGGCATAAACGTGGGGCGCACCGGCAGTCTAAATCCCTATGCCATACTGGAGCCGGTGCAGGTGGGTGGGGTAACTGTCAAATCTGCCGCTATGCATAACGAGGACGACATCCGCCGCAAGGACATCCGCATCGGCGACATCGTCGTTGTGCAGCGGGCCGGCGAGGTCATCCCGGAGATAGTTGAGCCGGTGGTCAGCCGTCGCACCGGCCAGGAGAAGGTATTTGTCATGCCCACTCGTTGCCCGGTGTGTGGGGCGGAGGTGATCAAGCCGCAAGGAGAGGCCATGTCCCGTTGCACCAACGCCGCCTGCCCGGCTCAAGCCTATGAACGGCTAAAGCACTTCGTGGGCCGGTCGGCTATGGATATTGAGGGGGTGGGGGAGAAGCTATGTCTGGCCTTTTTTGAGAAAGGACTGGTCAAGGACGTGGCCGGTTTCTATTACCTCACCAAAGAGCAACTGCTCGGGCTGGAGAGGATGGCAGAGAAAAGCGCTTCCAAAGTGCTGGATTCTATTGAGAAGAGCAAAGAGCGTCCTCTATATCGGGTCATCTTCGCTCTGGGCATCATCCATGTGGGGGAGGAGATCGCAGAGGTTCTAGCTGACCACTTCGGCGGTATTGAGAGACTCTCCCAGGCTACTGAAGAAGAGCTACAGCGAATACCTACCATTGGTCCTAAGATAGCCCAAAGCGTGGCCTCTTTCTTCCGGCAGGAGGGAAACAGACGCATAATCGAGAAGCTGAGGCAGGCTGGGGTGCGGCTGGAGAACAAGGTGCGAGTTCCCGCTGGGGCATTGCACCTGGCTGGCCAGGAGTTTGTGCTCACCGGACGGATGTCAAACCTCTCCCGCGCTGAGGCTGAGGCTCGCATCAAAGCTCTGGGTGGGTCGGTAGGTTCTAGTGTGACCAGAAAGACCACCTACATGGTGGTGGGCGAGGGGCCTGGCTCCAAGTTGGCCAGAGCCCATTCTCTGGGCACTGGCCTGCTCACCGAAGAGGAGTTCTTGCGTCTCATTGGGGTTCACTGAGTAGTCTATGAAGCTAATAGTAGGATTGGGCAACCCAGGACGGGACTACGGGCAAAATCGCCATAATATAGGCTTTCGCTGTGTCAGCTACTTTGCCCGCAAGCATGGCCTGGAGTTCGACAAGCGACAGTCCCGCAGCCGTATTGCCAGAGGCCGAATAGACGGGGTGGAAGTAATGTTGGCCAAACCCCAGACCTTCATGAACCTCAGCGGCCAGGCGGTGGGCCTCCTGGTGCAGCAATTGGCTCTTCCCCTGACCGATCTGATCGTAATTTACGATGACCTTGACCTGCCCCTGGGCAAAATTCGCATAAGGGAAAAGGGCAGCGCTGGGGGGCACCGCGGGATGCAATCCATCATTGATAGCCTGGGCAGCCAGGACTTCCCCAGAATAAGAGTGGGACTGGGCCGCCCCCCCGAAGTGCGCAGTGAGGATGAGGTGGCTGCCTATGTCCTCAGTGAGTTCATCTCTGAAGAGCAGACAGTAGTTACAGAGGCTGTCTCCCGTGTAGCCGAGGCTCTGCAGTGTCTCCTTTCCCAGGGCATAGCCGAGGCCATGAACCAATTCAACCCAAAAGCGTAATAGGTTATGGCTCGACTGGGCTGGGGCTGGGCTATTAGCATCATACTGGTTTTGATTATCCTGGCTGGCGGAGGTGTCTACCTGGCCCGTCGGGGTGGTAGCAGCCCGCCGCTGGAGATAGTTCTTTCCCCTACACCCAACCGCCAGATTGAGGTGCATGTTGACGGGGCGGTAAACGACCCCGGCCTCTATAACTTGCCAGGAGATACCAGTCTGGAGCGGCTCATTCAGGCTGCTGGTGGCCTCAAAGAAGGAGTTGATGCTGATCGAATAGAGGTCTATGTCCCATTACCAGGGCAAACCTCCTCGACTGTGCCCCAGAAGGTAAATCTCAACACTGCCCCGGACTGGCTGCTGGAAGCCCTGCCCGGTATTGGATCCACGCTAGCCCAGCACATTATAGACTATCGTAACCAGCACCCCTTCCAGAGCATCAGCCAGTTGCTGCAGGTGGAAGGTATTGGCCCGACCATTTATGAGCGCTTGAAAGACTTGGTCACGGTGGAGTAACGCACAGTTTGAGGGGGGCGTGGCATTCGTCATTGCGAGGCATCTGCCCCAGGCGGATGTCGAAGCAATCTGGTGGGAGTGGATGAGATTGCTTCGCTCCGCTCGCAATGACTGGAAAATGTAATTGGGCAGTCTGTTCTGAGGTGGGCATGGCCTTAATCTATCTGAGCAGCGCCTTTCTGGCAGGTATTTACCTGGGGGCAAGGCTTTCCCCATCTTTTTCCTTCATCTGGCCGTGGTTTATTCCTGCACTTTTACTATTGCTCCTTTCTCGCTATAAAAGACCATTGCTGTGGGTTGGGCTGTGCCTGGTCGTCTTTGCCGCAGGTCTGCTCCGTTTTGAGGCCAGCGTGTCCTCGGTTGACCAGGATAAGCTGAGCTACTATAACGGACAGAAGGTGGAACTGGTGGGAGTGGTGGTATCCGATGCTGAGCCTGCCGGACAGGGGGTCAAGCTCCATATATCAGCTCGTAAAATTAAGCTGGATGGCTTGTCTGAGATGATGTCTGTCTCAGGCAAGGCGCTGGTGCGGCTGCCCCGCTTCCCCGAATACCGCTACGGCGACATGCTGCGGCTGACAGGAAAGCTTGAAGCGCCGCTTAGTCAGGGCCAGAACTTTGATTCCGATGACTATTGCCACGACTACCTGGCCCGCCAGGGCATTTATGCCTCCATGTATTATCCCAAAGCTGAATTTATTGAAGGAGGTCATGGCTCAGCGGTAATGGGATGGCTGGCCTCGGTGAGAAACAGACTCTCCCGCTCCCTGGCCGAGGCCCTGCCTGAGCCTCAGGCCTCTCTGGCCCAGAGCTTGCTTCTGGGGCAGAGAACCCAATTGCCCTCAGACCTTTATGCCGACTTCACTCGAAGCGGCACTGCCCACATACTGGCCATCTCAGGTTCTAATATAAGCATAGTCGCTGGCATTTTGCTCAGCCTGGGCATCTGGCTCTTTGGCCGCAGGCGTTCGATTTATATCCTTCTCGCCTTGCTGGGCGTCTGGCTCTATGTGATGCTCAGCGGAATGCAACCGCCAGCGGTGCGGGCTGCTATCATGGCCAGCCTCTTCCTGGCGGCGCTTCACCTGGGCCGGCAAAGAAGCATGGCCACCGCACTGGCCTTCGCCGCCGCTGTGATGGTCGGGGTTCAGCCCAGCGTTTTATGGGATGTTGGCTTCCAGCTAAGCTTTTTGGCCGTGGCTGGGTTGGTATTCCTCTGGCCACCTCTTCAGGATTTGAGCCGGGGTCTGGTGGGCAAAACTCTTGGTGATGGGAGGCTGGCCTCATTAGGCAACTTGGTTGGAGATAGCTTCACAGTCGGTCTGGCAGCAGTGCTGGCCACCTGGCTGCTTATCGCCTATACCTTCGGCTATGTCTCGCTGACGAGTTTGCCGGCTACACTGCTGGCCTTGCCTGCTCTAGCGTTCATCATAGTCATAGCTGCCCTGGCCGGAGTGCTGGGCTTGTTCGCCCCGCCCCTGGCTGTGGCGGTGGGCTGGCTGGGCTGGCTTTTCCTTACTTACATGATCAAAGTGGTGGAGGGCTTTGCTGCCTTGCCCCTGGCCTCCGTTGATGTTAGGATGCCTGGGGGCTGGGTGTGGGGCTACTATCTGGCGCTGTCAGCTATTCTCTGGCTGGGCAGCAGGCGAGGCTGGTGGCAATGGCTCAAGGAGCATCTCAAGTCTGCCCCAGTCCGGCCAGCTTTGGCAGCGAGCCGCACCTGGCTGTTGGTGCCCCTGGCGGCCTTGGCGGTGGTGGTCTGGATGGCCGCCGCCTGGCCTATGCACTCGTCCCAGCTACAAGTCAGCTTCTTGGATGTGGGCCAGGGCGATGCCATACTGATTGAGACACCCTCCAAGCGCCAGGTTTTAGTGGACGGTGGCCCTAGCTATGAGCAAATGATCCAGGAACTGGGCCAGAAACTGCTCTTCTGGGACAGAAGTCTTGATCTTGTGGTGCTCAGTCATCCCCATGGTGACCATTTAAGTGGGTTGATAGCAGTGCTCCAGCGATACCGGGTGGAGCAGGTGCTGGAGCCTGAAATTGACCTAGGCTCTGCCGTATATCAGGAGTGGATCAGAGCAGTAGAGGAAAAGGACATAAAGCGAACCACCGCTCAGGTTGGGCAACGGATAGACCTCGGAGATGGAATCAGGTTGGAGGTGCTCAACCCGCAGCATCCACAGACTGTGCCGCTCAAAGGCGAAGGAATAGATGACAAAGCCATAGTGCTGCGTCTGAGTTGGAACAAGGTGAGCTTCTTGCTCACATCAGATATTGGAAATGGTGTAGAGCGTGAGTTGCTGGCTCAGGGCTTGGAACTGGACAGCACTGTGCTGAAGGTGGGGCATCATGGTTCGGCAACCTCGACCTCCGATTTGTTTTTAACGGCGGTCAGCCCAAAGGTGGCGGTCATCTCCGTGGGGGCACAGAATGACTATAATCTGCCCAATGATAAGGTGGTGGCCAGACTGGATCAGCGGCTGGGGCAGGATATGGTATTGCTAACCTCGGAGCGGGGTACAATTGAGATAGATACCGATGGCCAGAGGCTGTGGGTGAAAACTGAGAAATGATCTGCACCGCGGAACGTGAAAAAGGGGATTCCACAAGGGGCAAAGCCTCTTTGGTGGGGGCATGGGGGTGCCCCTCGACCCTCTCTCAATTCCCCCAAGAGTGGGGGATATAGGGGGTTGAAAGAACTATTTTAGGCGCAATGGCAAGCAAACCGATGAATCCAAATACAGTCATCTTGTCTCACCTGGTGTATAATGGGAACAGGCGGAAGTTGTTGAGGAGCTTGTCAATTGCCACCTTGCCTTGAAGCTTATCTTGACATCGAGACTACAGGGCTTTCCCCATGGGACAACGAGATCACCGTGGTCGGCATTCATATCTGTAGTGGGGCTGAAACCAGGTTTGTTCAACTGATAGGCGAAGACATAACTGCTGATAGCCTGCTGGAAGCTCTGACTGGAGTGAGTGTCATCCACACCTTCAACGGTAGCCGTTTCGACCTGCCGTTTATTTCTTATCGTTTGGGAGTTGACCTGGCTGAACTCTTCACACACCACGACCTAGTGTATGATTGCTGGAGGAAGAACTTATATGGCGGCTTGAAACGCGTAGAGCGACAACTTGGTATCAAGAGAAGACTGGCGGAAGTAGACGGCTATCAAGCTGTTAGATTGTGGTGGAGATATATCAACGATTATAACCAAGACGCTCTTAATACGCTATTGGAATACAATAAGGAAGATGTGGTGAACCTGAAGACCTTGAAGGAGAGGTTGCGTTAATCGCTTGTGAAATCACCCCAAAGTAAAGGGACATAAGGGGGGCTCTATGGCTTCCGTGGAAAATGTATTAGAAAAACTCAAAAGTAAGGCCAGGCCTGACCAGCTAAAGGGAATGGCTAGATTTGGTATGACGGTTGATCGAAGGTTAGGTATATCGGTTCCAGACCTTAGAGCGATGGCTAAAGAATTGGGGAAAGACCACGAGCTTGCTCTTGAATTGTGGAAGACCGGGATAGCCGAGGCCAGAATGGTGGCAGCTCTTATTGATGACCCCAAAAAGCTGACAGAGGCACAGATGGAGGACTGGGTGAAGGATATAGATTCCTGGGATGTCTGTGACCAGGTGTGCATGAACCTTTTCGAGAAAGTTCCTCTGGCATGGCAGAAGATCATTGATTGGTCTCAGCGGGAGGAAGAATTTGTGAAGAGGACTGCTTTCTCATTGATGGCCTGCCTTGCCTGGCATGACAAGAAAGCCAAGGACGAACGGTTTATCGCCCTGTTGCCGGTCATAATAAGAAATGCCAACGACGACCGCAACTTCGTGAGGAAAGCGGTCAACTGGGCGCTGAGGAACATCGGCAAAAGAAACTCGAACTTAAACAGGGCTGCCCTGAATGCCGCCAGGGAAATTCAGGGACTTGATTCAAAGACTGCTCGCTGGATCGCAGCAGACGCTATCAGGGAGATGGAGAGTGGAGCTGTCCAGAGGAGATTGAGGAATCCGGGGAAGAAATCTCTGTGGTAACAGGTGATTAGCGGACGAAGGGTCTCTTGCTCCCGCAGGGAGAGATTCTTCGTCCGCCTAAGGCAGACTCAGAATGACAATTTCGTAGCAATTCGCCATGCTGGCTTGCCGCCAGAACCATGAAATACGAAAATGGGGATTCCATAAGGGGCGTCCGCCTCAGGCGGATGGCGAGAGATTGGGCCGTCGGGGCGACCCTGTGTGGTCGCTCATATCAGCCCTTTGGTAGGGGTTTGGTAGTATCCCCCCAGCTTCAAAATCCCCCTCAATCCCCCTTTAGTAAAGGGGGCTAGGGGGATTGGGGGATCATCAGGGGGTTGAAAGAGCAATTGTTGCAGGAAAACATACTGAACCTGAATAGTTCGAGGGAAAGGCTGCCGAATGAGTGGCCTTGAAAGGAGGGGTGCAGAACATGGAAACACAGAATAAGCCTGAATTCGATATCTCAATAATACGGCCCCAGATGCGCAATGAAGATGTACAGTTCAGAGGCCAAGGGATGACTCCATCTAGGCTAAAGGGCATAAAGAAGGGGTTACTCGCCCTTCACACCCTGGAGGGGATGGCGGTCACCATATATAAGTACCAGATCACCGGAAGGGAAAATGATCTCAATCGCGACCTTATCGCCGCCATGTGTAATGAGATGACCCATCTTCAGGATTTTCAGGTCAAGCTTTTTGAATACGGTTGGAGACCAGGCAAGCTCAGAGGTCTGTATCGGATTGTGGGTTTTGTTCTCGGATTCTCCTCCCGGCTGATAGGCAAAAAGAGGATCCTGAAGACTGGCATCTGGGTGGAAACAAAGGCGGTTAATCACTACAAAGAGCTGCTGGAGACCATAGATTGGGACGAAGACACTCGCAGGATAGTGGAGAAGGACCAGGCTGACGAACACGGCCACATCGCCCGGTGGCAGGCGCATCTGAAAAAAGGCTAGGCGACTGAACGATTATAACAAAGATACTCTGAAGACGCTGAGGGAGAGGTTGAGGGTGAAGGGGGAAAGGTAAAGGGAGATGGCATGCTTAGAAGGCAAGACCTAATCAGAAAGCTACGGCGACAGACTGCTGTCTACTTCAAAAACAAAGGATATGCAGTTTCTAGTAATGGATATATTCTTGTGAATCGTGACAATTGGCAGGACAACATAATATTACCAGAAGTTGTTACTTATATTGTTGAAGAAATACGACATCGTGAGCAGACCGAGAACCCTTTCCCGTTGCACAAATGGATTCATCATGGACTAAGCTCTCAAGCTTGTCTTTTTAATTTGCTCGGCGAATTTGTAGTTAAACAAGATTATCCGACCATAAAGGAGATTATCTCATTGTCAGAGCCTGAACTGAAGCTGGCAGGCAACATCTCTATTGCACAATTTGAATATGAGGACAGAGACGTATTTGCTGAATATCAAGGGCAACCCACTTCTATCGATTTAGTCCTTGGAACGGATAGAGACGAAAAGGTTTTTATTGAATTCAAGTTTACGGAAGCAGAATTTGGGACTTGCTCGGTGTATGAAGACGGTGATTGTGACGGCTCTAATCCTAAAGACAATTTGAATACATGCTATCTCCACCAGATTGGGAGAACGTATATGGACTTGATGAATAACTATGATTTACTCAGCAATATCGAACATTGTCCATTTACAGAATTCTATCAAGCGTATCGTTTGTTAGGCTTTACCTTGAAGAATAGCGGCTATTTATTGCTGATTCACGATGAGAGAAACCCCTCATTTTTAGCTGAAACTGGTGGTATTAAAAGGGGAAAATATCAACGCTTTAGACGGTTACTGCCTAAAGAAGTTGCCGATAAAATTCATATCCTGGGTATGCAAAGGATACTCGAATATTTGGAGGAATATAAGAGCCTCAGTTGGTTGGCAGAGTTTAGGGAGAAGTATCATTAATGGAGGAAGCCCATATAGCAGGAGGTCGAAGCGTTTGTCTATACCACTGGTTTGTTCATTAGACTAGCCATTGAGCGGCTAGACGCTGAATAATGCTGCCATATCTTATCCCTTCCGCTTACAAATTTGACCAACGCACTGTTCTTGCTGTGCGAATGCCTTCTCTTCAATTACTTGCCATAGGCAGTCATGCGATTTGGTGCTAAAATTGTGGTTAAGGGAGGAGTTGCCGTCAATGTGCAGTAAGAAAGCGGTTGAATTTGACCCAAGAAGGTTCTCGATACAAGGTCTTCTCCAATGTTTCGCCGAGATATTGGATGAGTTAAAAGGGCGAGGTGTGGTGCGAACACGAAATAATCCGGTTTCTGATTATGCTGAATGGCTCGTCACGCAGAAAATGGGCTTAAAATTAATGCCTAGTTCCAATTTAGGCTATGATGCTACAAGCGTGGGCGGGAAGCGCTATCAAGTCAAAGGCCGGCGCCTTGACCTCACTCATAATTCGCGGCAACTCAGCGTTATTCGAAACCTTAACGCTAACGAATTCGATTATCTTATTGGTATCCTATTTGATAAAGACTTCACTGTCAAAGAGGCATATAAAATACCGCACGCTGTCATTTCACAGTTTGCCCGCTTCAGCAAACACCAGAACGGGCACATTTTGCACTTGCGTGGCGATGTATTGAGAGCGATGGGTGTTCAAAACATCACCCGCATTCTGAACGATAAGCCCGCAACAGATGTATAACGCGGACTTGTTCGCCAAGTAGCTGTGACTATCCCCTGGGCGCTCGTTATGGACTTAACCGGCCTGTTTCAGGTTATAGAACAGACGCCTGCTTACCAGAGGCTGCTAGGGCGGCTTTCGGGCCAGCAGGTGCACCTTCTGGCACTGCCTCAGGCGGCCAGGCCATGCCTGCTGGCCGCCCTGGAGCGCCACAGGGGCAGCCCTATGTTGGTGGTGGCTCCCCGCGCCGAGTCGGCTCGCCGCCTCTATGATCAGCTTACCGTTTGGAGCCAGGCTAAGGTGCTCCTCTTTCTGGAGCCGGACGTTTTACCCTATGAGCGGCTTATCCCTGACCCAGCCACCATCCAGGAGCGGCTGCGTGTCCTGTTTGCGCTGAGCAGGCAACAGACTGAGCCACAACGGCTCATCGTAGTAGCCTCGGCGGCAGCGCTGGCCCATAAGACAATTCCCTACCAGGATTTTGTCTCCGCCTGTCACCGCCTGGAATCAGGGATGAGCCTTGACCCGGATGCTATGCTGACCTGCTGGCAGAGCCTGGGTTATCAGAGGGAAAACGCTGTGGAGGTGCCCGGCACCGTCAGCCGCCGCGGCGGCATCTTGGACATCTTTTCTCCGGCCAGTGAATTCCCCGCCCGTCTGGAGCTTCTGGGCAACCAGATAGAAAGCCTCAGGCTGTTTGATCCGGCCACCCAGCGCTCGCTGAAGTCAACGCCCTATGTGGATATCATCCCTGCCCATGAGCTTTTACCCAAAGACATCAGCCAAATACTGGACAGGCTGACAGGGGACTTAGATGAAACCTTCACCGAAGACATCGCCCGGCTCAGGGAATGGTCCGCCGCAGGCGGATTTGACGGTATCGAATTCTATGCTCCGCTGTTCAACAGCGGCAGCCTGCTGGACTACCTCCCTCCTAAGGCTCTGATAGCGTTGGACGAGCCGGAGCAGGTCAAGGCTGTTCTGGAAGAGCTTGACCAGCAGGCCAGAGATACCAGACAGGATAATGTGGCGCAGGGGAGATTGCCTGCCAGTTTCCCGGTGTCCTATTTCACCTGGGCTGAGCTGGAGCCTGAGCTTATGGCCAGGTGCTACCTGTCCGCCTCAGGCGGATGGGCAGAGGCGGGAGAAGACCTGGGGTTGGTTCCTGCTACCGGCTATGCCGGGCGGCTGTCCGCCTTCTTGAAAGAAGTGCCCAGCCGGCTCAAAAGCGGTGAGCGCATTGTCATTATATCCCCCCAGGCAGAGAGGGTATCCGAGCTGCTGGCTGAGGCCAATATCATAGCCGCCCCTCGGTCGGAGATAGCTGAGATGCCATCGCCAGGCACGCTCACCCTGGCCCAGGGCTGGCTGGCCGAGGGTTTCGCCATTAGCCAAACGACCCTGGCGGACGACGCCCCCAGGCTGATGAGCCTGCTCACTGACGCCGAGCTATTCGGCTTTGTCAAAGAACGGAGACTGGTCAAGAAGCGGTCGCTGCGCCGCCTGGAGTTTCTCTCTGAGCTGAGTCCGGGTGACTACGTTGTCCATGTAGACCACGGCATCGGACGTTTCACAGGACTCACCAGGCTGCGGACGGGGGAGGCTGAACAGGAGTATCTGATTCTGGAATATGCCGCCAGCGACAAGCTCTATGTGCCCAACGACCAGGTGGGCAGGGTCAATCGTTATCTAGGCCCGGGTGGTGAGCCTCCGGCGCTGAGCCGGCTGGGTGGGCAGGAGTGGGCGCATACCAAGCAACGGGTAAGGCTGGCGGTCAGGGATATGGCCAAGGAGCTAATAGACCTCTATGCCTCCCGTGAGGTTGTCTCCGGATTTGCCTTCTGCTCGGACACTCCCTGGCAGCAGGAAATGGAGGCCTCTTTCCCCTATATGGAGACATCAGACCAGCTTGAGGCAGCAAACCAGGTCAAGAAGGACATGGAGCAGCCCAGGCCTATGGATCGCCTGATTTGTGGCGACGTAGGCTATGGCAAGACCGAAGTGGCGGTGCGGGCGGCCTTCAAAGCGGTGCAGGATGGCAAGCAGGTGGCCATCCTGGTACCTACTACGGTGCTGGCGCAACAGCATTTCATCACCTTCAGGGAACGCCTGGCTGCCTTTCCGGTGACTGTGGAAATGCTGAGCCGCTTTCGCTCTGACAAGGAGCAACAGGTGATAGTGGAGGGGTTGGCTCAGGGCAGCATTGACATCGTTATCGGCACACACCGGCTTCTCCAGAAAGACGTGTTATTCAAGAACCTGGGGCTGGTCGTCGTTGATGAAGAGCAGCGTTTTGGGGTGTGGCACAAAGAGCGCTTGAAACACATGCGCCAGGAGGTGGACGTGCTCACATTGAGCGCTACTCCTATACCGCGCACGCTGCATATGGCGCTGGTGGGAGTGCGCGATATGAGCACCATAGAGACCCCTCCCGATGAGCGGCTGCCCATCAAGACCTATGTGGGCGAATATAGCGACCGGCTGGTGCGGGAGGCCATTTTGCGGGAACTGGAGCGGGGTGGCCAGGTGTTCTACGTGCACAATCGGGTTCAGAGCATCGCCTCGGTGGCAGCCCAGCTTCAGGCGCTGGTGCCTGAGGCCAGGGTGGCGGTGGGTCATGGCCAGATGGACGAGCAAGAGTTGGAGGCGGTGATGGTGGACTTTGCCTGCGGTCAGAGCGATATCCTGGTGTGCACCACTATCATTGAGTCCGGTCTGGATATGCCCAATGTGAATACACTCATTGTCAGCGATGCCCATAGACTGGGGCTGACGCAGCTTTATCAGCTTCGTGGGCGTGTGGGGCGTGGGGCCAGCCGGGCTTATGCTTATTTCCTCTATCCCAGAGGGAAACGCCTGACGACGGCTGCCGCCAAACGCCTGGCCACCATCTATGAGGCCACGGAATTGGGGGCAGGCTTCCGCATCGCTCTCAAAGACCTGGAGATCCGCGGCGCTGGCAACCTGCTGGGCGCAGAGCAGAGCGGACACATTGGGGCGGTAGGCTTTGACCTTTATTGCCGCATGCTGGCTGAGGCAGTGGAGGCGTTCAAAGCAGTTGGGGCAGCCACACCCGGAGTGCCCCGGCCGGTTGCACCCCCTATTGCCCTGCCCTTGGCGGCCTATATACCCCGGAATTACGTGACTGAGGCCAAAGTCCGCCTGTCTCTTTATCAGAGGTTGGTCAGGTTGTCTGGGGCTGCGGTGGACGAGATTGCCCAGGAGATGATTGACCGCTTTGGGCCGCTGCCAACACAGGTGCGGAACCTTCTCTACATAGTCAAACTCAGGTCTCGTGCCGCCGGCAGCGTTATCGAGTCCGTCAACACCGAGAACGGCCAAATAGTGCTGATGATCAAGGATGGCAGGCGTCTGGACAAGACCAAGTTCGGGGGTGTCTCTGGAGAGGGAGTCAAAGTGGGAATGAACACCATCCGTCTAGACCAAATGCGCCTAGGGTCGAGGTGGCAGAGAGTGCTTGAGGAGCTTGTTGGTAAGCTCGCTGAGTGAGATGCCCGAAAGTCACCAGAAACATCGACTTAGAAAATGATGCTGAAGCGGAACGCAGTACCTGATTGGGATATGATACAAAAACGAGCTAAAAGCTCTCTATTTATCATCGATGCCTTTATCCTTGATATAATTAACGGCATCCTGAACAGTCAAAATGTTCTCAGCGTCTTCGTCAGGTATTTCAATCTTGGTTCCGGGAGTGGTGAACTCCTCCTCAATAGACATAAGCAGTTCCACCAGATCAAGTGAGTCGGCATTAAGGTCATCGATAAAAGAAGCCTCAAGGGTTACTGCCTCTTCCTCAACCCCCAGTTGTTCTACGATAATCTTTTTCAGCCGCTCATAAACTGTGGCCATCTATTACCTCCTGCAATGTAAAGGTCAAGGCGCTTTGGGACAGTCTGCCACTACCGAGCCTAAGACGCCATTGATGAACCTGGCCGAGCTATCAGTGCCAAAAGCCTTGGCCAGTTCCACCGCCTCATTGATGGCTACCTTAACTGGCGCACTATTATCATGCAAAATCTCAAAAATTGCAAGGCGCAAGATGTTGCGGTCAAGCAGCGCCAGTTGCTCCACAGGCCAAGCCGGAGCATAGCGGCGGATAGTGGCATCTATTTCTTGTTTGTGCTGTATCACCCCTGTTACCAGCTCTATGGCGAACTGGGCCAGTTTCTCAGGTAAGGCAGTTTCCTCGGCCAGCCTGGTTGCCGCCGAATAAGGATCATGCCCCGCGCTCTCTGCTTCATACAATGCCTGGAGAGCTACCACCCTGGCTTTGCGACGACCGGCCGTATTGCCTCACCTCTTTCTGTGTAGCTTACCATTTTTATGACTCCAAGACAAGCCCTTGTTGAAAGTTTTTTGATTTTTTGCTTGTGGTCAATAGGCTTCGCCAAGCAGATGCAGGTTGTCCACCCGAACGTTGCGAAGCCCTTCATCACGAACTGCCTCCAGGCATCCCAGGGCGTGGTGTCTGGAGGTGGGAGACAGGTCTAGCATCACAGGGACCGTAGTTAGGGAGGAAAACAGCCTGGACATGGTCTCGGAGCGTTTTAGGCCATTACCATGCCACCGTCCACGTGAAACACCTGACCGGTGATATAGCTGGCTCCTTCTGAAGCTAGGAAGGCTACTGTCTGGGCTACATCCTCTGGGGAGCCCAGACGGCCCACTGGTATCTGCTTGACCATCTCTTGCCTGATGCTTTCGCTGAGGCTATGGAGCATCGCAGTATCTATGGCACCCGGAGCGACAGCGTTGACTGTAATGCCCCGGGCGGCTACTTCGCGGGCTACCGTCTTGGTCAGGCCGATAAGCCCCGCCTTGGCTGCGGCATAGTTGGCCTGACCGGGGTTGCCGATGACACCAGCCACGCTGGAGATATTTATGATACGCCCCCAGCGCTGCTTGAGCATAGGGCGCAACGCCGCTCTGATGCAGAGGAAAGCACCTTTGAGGTTTACGCTGAGCACCCGATCCCAGTCGTCATCGCTCATCCTGATCACAAGCTGGTCGCGGGTGATGCCGGCATTGTTAACCAGGATATCTATCTTGCCGTAAGCAGTCAGGGCGTTGTCCACCAGGCGGGAGGCCTCGGCGGGCTGGCTGATGTCGGCCAGGATCACCTGGCTGCGCCCCCCCTGGCTCTGGATCTCCTGGGACACCTGCTGCGCTGGGGCGGCGTCTCCCACATCATTGATTATTATCGTCGCCCCCTGGCGGGCTAACTCCAGGGCTATCGCCCGACCGATACCCCGGCTGCTTCCTGTTACAATGGCTACCCTGTCATCCAGCCCCATGCCCTATCCTTCTTGGCCTTCGCACCCTTCAGCTTCACATCTTTTGGTTGAGATGCCGGCTGCCATTTGAGCACGGACTTGCCTGGTTGAGGCTCCCCGATATTGATAGTTTGCACTTCTGGGTTAATTCGTTTGATGAGTCCTGAGAGTACCTGGCCTGGTCCTATCTCGACAAAGGTCGTTATCCCTGCCTCTGCCATGTAATTTACACTGCCTCGCCAGTCGACGCAATTACACAGCTGAGTGATCAATTCAGTTTTAATCTCTTCAGCAGTGGTTAGTGGTTGGGCCGTAATATTGGCCACTATGGGTATGCTAGGATCCTGGAAATTTAGCTGGGCGATGGCCTCGGTCATATCTTGGATGGCGGGCTCCATCAACCCGGAATGAAAAGCTCCGCTTACTTGGAGGGGGACAACTCTGCGAGCGCCGTGGTCTTGGGCCAAATCGCTGGCCCGGGCCAAAGATTTCTTGGAGCCACTGATCACAATTTGCTCAGCGCTGTTGATGTTGGCAATCTGCGCTCCTGATGCCAAACATATCTTCTGCACCATCGCCTGCTCTAGGCCTATGATAGCCAGCATTCCACCGGACTGCTTCCGCCCTGCCTTTTCCATCAACCATCCCCGTTCTCTAACCAAGGTCACTGCCTGGGCAAAGTCGAGGACGTCGGCGGCTACCAGAGCGGTATATTCCCCCAGGCTGTGTCCTGCCACAAACCCTGGAGTCCCCACCTTCTTCATCCCCTTTACCGCCTCAGCAGCCTTAAGACAGGCGATGCTAGTTATCAGAATAGCTGGCTGAGCGTTTACAGTACGTCTAAGCTCCTCCTCTGGCCCCTCAAAACAAAGGCGCGACAGGGGAAAGCCCAGCACCTCGTCTGCCTCATCAAAAACAGCTTTAGCAACGTCAGAATCATTGTAAAGATCACGCCCCATGCCCACCCACTGGGAACCCTGCCCTGGGAAAACATAAGCTACCTTGCTAGTTTTCTTCTGGGCTGGTGTTTTGTTAGACATTACTTCACCCCCTGTGGAATTGCTGATAGCCTGGCGATTACAGCCTCGGCCTCAGCCAAGATGTCTTGGATGATTTGACGGGCCGGTTTGATGTTATTTATCAGCCCGCAGATTTGGCCTGCCATGAGTGAACCCATCTCAATATCCCCTTCGATAACCCCGGCATACAACCTACCTGTACCTAGTTCATTCAACTCCTCAGCCGAAGCCCCCGCCTTCTCCAAAGTCTGGTACTTACGGGCGAGCTCGTTCTCCAGGCAGCGGATGGGATGTCCCGTAGTCAGCCCGGTAACCACGGTAGCACGGTCGCGTGACTCTATCAGCTTCTGCTTGAACTTGGGATGAGCTACGCACTCTTGACTACAGATGAAGCGGGTGCCCATCTGGATGCCCTGGGCGCCTAGCGCTAGAGCAGCTACCATCCCCCGCCCATCAGCAATGCCACCGGCTGCCACCACAGGCAGCTTGACTGCGTCCACTACCTGAGGCACCAGTACCATGGTAGTGGTCTCGCCTATGTGCCCCCCTGATTCCAGGCCTTCTACTATCAGAGCATCCACCCCGGTGCGCTCCAGTCGCCGGGCCAGCGCCACACTGGAAACCACAGGCATCACTTTAATCGCCGCCTCCTTGAACCGTGGGACATAGACACCTGGGTTGCCCGCACCGGTGGTCACGATGCTGACCTTATGCCTCAGCACTATCTCCATCACTTCGGTGGCGAAGGGAGACAGGAGCACCACATTGACGCCGAATGGCTTGGACGTCATTTCACGGGTGCGTATTATTTGCTGCTCTACAAATTCAGGCGGGGCATTGCCAGTGCCGATGATACCCAGGCCCCCGGCTTCAGAGACGGCGGCAGCCAACTCCGCTGTGGCCAGCCAGGCCATGCCTCCTTGAATCACCGGATACTCAATGCCAAACAGATCACAAAGTGCCGTTTTTAGCAATATTGACCTCTCACCCGACAAGCTGGGGGACACGCATGTTCCGTGTAAAGGTTAGTTAGCCCTTCTTCTTGGGGCTTTTTATTTCAACCACCTGTCTGCCGCCATAAGTACCGCAGGTAGGGCAGACATGGTGGGACAGCTTGGGGCTGTGGCATTGAGGACATAAGGCCAGTGAGGGCATAGCCATTCTTAGGTGACTTCGCCGCTTACCCTGGCGTGCCTTAGAGACTTTTCTTTTGGGTAGAGCACCCATTATAATTATTTCCCTTTCTTACTTCTTAGCGCCTCTGGCGGAAGCCAGTTGGGCCAACTTAGCCCAGCGCGGGTCTGGTTGGATGGCGAGACAGCCGCAAGCCCTCTTCTTATTCAAGTCCTGTCCACATACGGGACACAGGCCTGCGCAGTCCGCACGGCATAATGGTTTCATAGGCAGGGCCAGCAGCAAATACTGGCGCACTGCTTCGGTCAAGTCCAGGATATGGTTTTCATCTATGGTGAACATCCCAGGCTCATCGGGGGGTGGTAGGGGCCGTCCGCTGGCTACGTCTATGGTTGGGAAGTATTCCTCCTCCAGATTGATGGCCAAAGGATAATCGAGTTCCCTCAGACAGCGGCTGCAATCTACTTTGACGCTGCTCTTAAATTTTGCTTGCGCCAGGATTGAGCGGTCGGTGCGCATTAGCTTGACTTTGCCCCTCACCGATCCTGTCTGGATTCCATCGACATCCAAGCCAGCACTCTCAACCTCAAGGTCGCGGAGGGAACCTATAGGCTCCTTGAGTAGCTGAGCCACATTATATTGCAGTGTAGTAACATTCTGCCCCATATTTGAGGCAATTATAGACGGGCAAACCGTCCCTGTCAAGTGGTTCTTTGTTGTTGAAGCTAAAAAGACGTTGTGTTAACATAAGACGGGTTGGTTGCCAACAATTACTTGACATAAGAGAAGGCATTATGGAACCTTCGCCCGAAAATTTGCTTCAAAACCTAAATACCCATTTTGTAGGGCGGCATATCATTTATTATCATAGCCTGCCGTCCACAATGGAGGTAGCTCGGGAAGCGGGCTGGCGTGGTGCCGCTGAGGGCACTGTGGTCATCGCTGAGGAGCAAACCGCAGGGCGGGGACGACGCCAGCGCTCTTGGTTATCGCCCCAGGGTGGCATTGCACTCTCTCTCATCCTGCGTCCTGCTGTCCAGCATCTGCCCCAGATGATTATGTTGGCCTCGCTAGCTGTGACCTCTGCTATTGAGACAGCCACCGATCTCAAAGCTGGCATCAAGTGGCCCAACGATGTTCTTATTCGAGGCAGGAAGGTGTGTGGTATCCTCATAGAGAACCAACTGCGCGGTGGTATCCTGGAGTTTACCGTGGTGGGCATCGGTATAAATGTGAACATGGACCCTTCCGCTTACCCGGAGATTTCAGAGATAGCTACTAGCCTGTCAGCGGAGCTAGGCCACCAGGTCTCCCGCAGTGAGCTTGTGAAGGCATTGTTAGTTGAGTTGGAGCGCCTTTATTTGGACATAAGGGCTGGACAAAGCCTTTACCAGCGCTGGCGGGAGCGACTGGTTATTCTGGGTCAGGAGGTGCAGGTAATCGAGGGGGGGCAGGTGGAGCAGGGTGTGGCTGAGGATGTGGACGGGGATGGCAGCCTGCTGTTGCGCTGCTCTGATGGCAGCCTGACACGCATAGTGGTGGGTGATGTAACGCTGCGACCTCTACTATAATATAATATAGTAGTATGGTGGGTGAAGTGAAACGATCTTCACCATCAATAGTCAATACGTAAAGGTGGTTTCTCGGTGCCACACTATCTAACTATTTTAGAATTTTTCTTCTTGAAAGTTTAGGTAGAATATAGTCCAATAAACAAAAATGATATTGGAGGTAGTTGTTGATATGGAAGAGGGAAATAACAAAACTGGCAACCAATCTCAGGAGCATCATTTTAATTGGGACGTAAAAAGTCTAGTATTAAAATTGATTGATAGGATTGAAAAAAAAGAGAAAATAATCGCCCTGGCGATAACCTTTCTGACAGTAGTTGGCGCATTCATCACGGTTGGTTTGTTAAGCTTACAGAATCATAGTCTTAATAAGCAAACACAAATTTTATCAAATCAATATGAAGCGACATACAGGCCCTTTTTAGGTATAGAAGATATTTCAACGAAAACAGAAAATGATTTTGTTGTTGTCTCGTTTAATGTTAAGAACTATGGACAGGTACCAGCCACAAGAGTGGATGCACAAAATATCACATCTGGTAGCGGAAATATTGATCTCGAAATTGCGAAGTACGACAAGGAAACCAACAGCTTCCCAATGTCAATCGAATGGCCTGCTAATAACGATCTAACCACGACTCCACCTGCAACTGGAAACAATAGTTGGCGATTATGCACTTGACTAAGTTTTGCTCAACTTTCATGGTTTCTACTTTACAATTTCGTATACCACTACAGGTTGTGGTATGATCACGGGGAAAACTTCTCAATAAGTTCCTTCGTGAGTCTCAATGCCATAGCATATGAACTTTCAGCCTCTAGCTTGGATGATATTTTGTCGAGGTGAGCTATTTTGTTTCTTACATCCCTAAAGTAATTGATTCCCTCAGAGTAAGGCTTAAAGGCTGGTTCGCTTCCTAAAATATCTAGGATTGTAAACCAGTCCAAAGAAGGCTGGGGTTTAATCGCCAGTTTCATGTAACAGCGCCTAGATACACTCTCTAATGACCTCAACGACATGAACTCAGATGCAGTGTAGGCTTCACTTCCAAGAGAGAGGGCAGCCTCTAGAAACGCCTGCTGTTCCAGGGCCTGTAATTTCATCCAAATCCCTCCCCCTATGGTCTCTGCTGGATTAGGGTATTTTGCTTTTACGTTTGTTCCTGTGTTTATCCCCATCCTGAAGTCCATGATGTTATGGCAATTCTTACAAGCAATTTCTCCTTCGTAGGGTAAAGCGAAAGCGTCTATGTATATCTCATCTCCGCATCGAGTACACCTTATATTCGGCATACCTAAAACCGCCTGTTTCAGCCTTGATTGAGCTATTATAACACAATCTTCATTTTGTGCTATACCACTACCCATAGTATGCCTCCATCGTTTTAGTTATTAGAACACAAGAGCTAGTTTCCTGTGTCAAGTGTATAATCCCGCATCAATCGAACTAAGTCGTAGAGTGGGTGAAGTAAAACGAAACCCACCATCAAGATTTAAGATATGAAGGTGGGTTGCGCTGCGCTATACCCATCCTACTAACTAAACCAGGGAGCTACCCTCGCTAGCAAGCTACACAAGCGGCATTAGAACACTTGTTGACCTAGCGAGTTCCTTGGCGCTATAATGCCCTCAATCATAGAATAAGCATAAAAGAGAATATTGGTCATTTTTTGCATCTGGCGTAGAGGGAATCATGACTGAAGACAATTCTGGAAGACTTATATTCACCAATACACGTATTTTTTATAGTATCGCCAAGGAATCACTTGCAGAAATGGATGTGCATTTTAATGCAGACAGAAGACCAAAACCCAATAACGAACCTGGCTGGATTATTACATTTGATCCTGATCAGAAGAGCTTTAAAAGCGCATTAATTACTATTGTATTTTGTGGCATTTTTCTGGAAGCAATACTTCACCTTCTCATCGTAAAACATAATGGTATCGAAATTTATAAACAGTATGATCACAAAACTTATGAGGATAAGCTTAAATTACTTGGATGTGATGACGAGACAATAATGAAGCTATGTGAACATTTCAGGAATGCGCGCAGGGAAATCGTTCATGAAAAAGCTCACCTAGATCAAAAAAGTTTACGCATAGCTCAAGATGAAGCTAAAAAGTCTATGGAGCTTATTGATAAAGTTGTAGCGTATTTTAAGTTAGATATAGGCTAATAAAGATATCCACTAGCAGTAGTAGGCTTGGAAAAGTTAAACGATATTCGTCATCAGTAGTGAATACGTAAAGGTGTTTTAGCGGGCTACACCCGCTCCACCAATTTGTTGAAACTCCACCTTGAATTGTGTACAATAGTCTGACTTGCTTAAGGATAAGATAGCTGTGGCTAATCAAAAGTGCAAAGGTTGTCGTGACCTGCTGGCGGGGGATATGGCCAAATTTCGCCAGATTGAGGGTGTGTTTCGGGAGTGCTGCTCCCGGTGGGGTTATCGTGAGATCAGAACCCCCACTCTGGAGTATCTGCACCTGTTCACCTCAGCAGGCACCCTGACCCCGGAGCGGCTGAACCGGGTCTATTCTTTTCTGGACTGGGATGGCTGGAGTGGAGAGCGTGTGGTATTGCGGCCTGATGGCACTATACCCACGGCCCGGCTCTATGTTGATAACCTTGGGCAGCAGAAGCTGGCTAGGCTGTATTATGTGGAAAACATCTTCAGCTTCGAGGAGAAGGAAGAGCAAAGCCGGGAGCGCTGGCAGTGTGGTGCTGAGCTTATCGGCAGTTCCCAGCCGTTGGCTGATGCGGAACTCATTATGCTGGGCTGGCAGGTGCTCCAGGGGCTGAAATTGAGCGATATACAGGTGTGCCTTTCACACGCCGGGTTGCTGCGAGCGCTGGTGGCTGAACTGGGACTGGAGCCCGGTCAGCAGGATGAGCTTATAGACCGGCTTCTTGAGGGCGATTTTAAGGCTCTAACTGGGCTCAAGCCAGGCAAACCAGGCCTGGAGAGGGCGTTATCCTTGTTGCTGGAGTTGAGGGGGCGCTCACATGGCTTCCTGAAGAATATGAGGGTGGTGCTGGCCCCCAGCCTGCCTGGGCTATTACCCAGCCTGGACAACTTCCTGAGTGTGACTGAAATGCTCACCGCTCTGGGCTGTAGTTACAATATTGATATTGCCTCGGGGAAGGGCTTTGAGTATTATACTGGGGTCATGTTTCAATTCCAGGTGGGCGACTGCCTTGTGGGGGGTGGGGGCAGATACGATTCACTGCTCTCCCTGGTGGGGGGTGGCCTTCAGCCTGCCTCCGGCCTTGCGCTCTATATGAATCAGCTTATGGGGCTGGTTGAGCTTGCATCTGTCTCTGAGCAGAGGGTGCTACTTCGCATCGAAGGAGACCCTTCCAAGGTGACCAAGGCCTGCTTTGAGCTGGCTGAGCGGCTGCACCAGGCTGGATATCTGGCCCAGTTGGACTTGGGAGACAAAGAAACGAATTGCGATTGGGTGGTTACGATTCGAGTCGCTTCCCCCACCTACATTCTGCGCCGCACAGGTCGCCGCAAAAGCTGGGCGTTGGATTCAGCCAGCGAAGTAATAAGGATGGTGCATGAGCAGTGCAGTTGAGGTTTGCTTTACCCAAAGGCAGGCTTATGGCGGCTACGGCCCGACTGCTAGAGGCAGCTGGGCTAGGTTTGGCTGATTTCAAGGAGAACTCTCGCAGCTACCGCTTCACTTCGCAGCGCTTTCCAGGCCTTTCCGCCAAAGTATTCCAGGAAAAAGATATCCCCGTTCAAGTATCTCTGGGAAACTACGACCTGGGTATTTGTGGTTCAGACTGGGTGACAGAGATATTGGCAAGATACCCGGATATGGCGCTGGAAAAGGTACTTGAGCTGGGTTACGGACAGGGGAATATTTATGCTGTTATGTGCAGGGACAGTGGCCTGTCACGCATTGATGACCTCAGGGCTGATGGCAGGGCATGGCGCATCGTTTCTGAATATCCCAACCTTGCAGAAGCCTTAGCTCTCAAGCTGAGGCTGAAACGGTTTAAGGTCTTTCCCGTGTGGGGTGCAGTCGAAGCTTACTTGCCTGAGTGCGCTGACCTGGCTCTGGTAAACGGAGGCATCAAGCAAATCGCCGATTACGGTCTGGTGCCACTTTATCCCATGGCCTCAACAACCGCCTGCCTTGTCGCCAACCGGAATAGCTGGGAAAGCAAGGATATGGGGGAGTTACTCTCGGCTCTGGCTAGCGTCGCAGCACCAATCGAAGACAATGTGATGCCTGCCAGCACCGTGGTGCGAACCATAGTCTCAGTGCCAGCTATGCCCAGTCTGGTACGTCTGGCTCTTCCCGATGGACACCAGAAAAAACCGACTGCAGAGCTGTTGACCAAGGCTGGATTTGTTATCCCAGGCTACACTGAGACAACCAAAGCTAGTATAGACCTGACTGGAGTTATGATTAAGGTGATTCGGCCCCAGGACATGCCTCTGCAGGTGGCCAATGGGAACTTTGATTTGGCAATTACCGGACAGGACTGGTTGCGAGACCACCTCTGCCGTTTTCCTGCCAGCCCGGTGAAGGAGATATTGGAGCTTGGCTTTGGTAGGGTGAGAATAGTGGCCGTGGTAGTCCAGCAATTGCCTGTGGATGACCTGGCAGGGCTGCGGCGTTACCTGGCTCAGGCTGGTGTTCCCTGGCTGAGAGTAGCCTCCGAATATACCAACATCGCCGACAAATTTGCCCGTGACAATCGTTTGAGTCCTTACCGGGTAGTGCCCACCTGGGGGGCTAGTGAGGCCTTCTTACCGGAGGATGCTGATCTCCTGGTGGAAAATACACAGACTGGGCAGACTCTGGCCCAGCACAAGCTGAAGATAATAGATACATTGATGACTTCAACAGCTTGCCTTATTGGTTCCAATCAGATGCCAAGTGAACCGGCTCAGGCCGCTCGTATAGAAGCTATAATTAAAACCCTGCACCGCGCACTATCCTAAGTCACGGGGAGAAAGGAATATCGCTTGCCTCCCCTTTATATACATATGGTTGTAGCTAGAGAAGCTGCTTCTCAATGTAAATGTGAGCAACTGCAGCCTTATCGGGGAAACTATTTGCTTGGGAGCACCATACCTGACGTGCATGTTATCACAAAATCCATGTCGCGCCAGGAAACTCACTTCTTTGACCTGAACCAGGAATCTGAGGAGGGGAGTATAAACTCGTTTATAGAGACTCATCCGGAACTTAGCCAAGGTAGTCGGCTTAGTCAGGTTACTAAGGCGACGGTGGCTGGCTATCTATCTCATCTGGCTACCGACGAGCTTTGGATTGCCAATATTTATCGTCCCTTTTTTGGCCCTGCCTCTCCCTTGGGAAATGACCCTCAGGCCAATTTGCTTGACCGTGCTCTCCAGCATGAACTGGAAGAAAGGGAGCGTGATGACCGGACTGCCCGCGATGATATCCTCTCCTTGCTTCAGAATCCTCTGCCGGTAGATGACCTGGGCTTTATTGACGGAGATACCCTCAAACGCTGGCAGGGCTTTGTATATGCTTTGGCCAAACGCCAGTTCAATTGGGACAATTTCAATAATTGGGTAGAGAAGGCTCTGATGCCCCGGGAAAAGCTAGAGGCAGAGCGGGTAAAACATTTTTTGGCTTCTTTGCCTGAGATGCGGCAGATGGCGCTTCGGAAGGTGACTTGGCAGCGGTTGGAAGCTTTTAAGCAACAGGCGGTGTCTTCATCGTTATCACTGGTGGAGGAGTATTTCAGTTGAAGATAGTAACGGATTTTCAGCAAGCCAAAGCTGTCCTCAGCCGGGGCGCTCCCGGTCAGGAGGAGGTGCCAGCCTGGCTACGACAGCGCATTAAAGCAAGCTTTGGGGAGGAGTTGACCCCGCAGCAGGTGGTGGATCGCATTATCTCTGATGTGCGGCAGCGGGGCGATGCTGCTCTCTTTGACTATGGCCTGAGGCTTGATGGAGTAAAGCTCGATAGACTGGAAGTTGAACCGGAGGAGATAACCAGAGCCTATGTGCAGGTGGATGACGGGTTGCTGGGGGCTATGAAGGTGGCTGCGGAGCGCATTAAACGCTATCATCGCTCCAGAAAACGGAAGCTGGAGCTTAAAGACGGGTTGGGCAGGCTGGTGCGTCCTCTGAGCCGTGTGGGTATCTATGCTCCAGGGGGAACTGCGGTCTATCCTTCTACAGTGCTGATGACGGCAATACCCGCCCGTGCCGCCGGAGTTAACGAGATTATCTTGGCGACACCACCCCGACCGGGAGGTGCTCTGCCTCCGGCCACGCTAGTAGCGGCTGACCTCGCCGGGGTAAATCGCATATTCAAAATGGGTGGAGCTCAGGCCATAGCTGCTCTGGCTCTAGGCACCCAGTCTGTACCCAGAGTGGACAAGGTTTGCGGGCCGGGCAACCTGTTCGTCATGCTAGCCAAGAAACAGCTTTATGGCCAGGTTGATATCGATGGGCTTGCAGGTCCTAGTGAGATAGTGATTCTGGCTGATGACAGCGCTTCGCCTACCCTCTGCGCTGCAGATTTGATAGCTCAAGCGGAGCATGATGTCCTTGCCTGGGCTGTCTTGATCACCAATTCGCTGCCGCTGGCCCGGGCAGTAGCTAACGAGGTGGAGCGTCAGCTTGCTGACCTGGAACGAGCCGACATCGCCCGCCGCTGTCTGGAAAGCCGGGGCTGGCTTCTGGTGGTGAAGAGCCTGGAGCAGGCTGTGGAGCTGGTCAATCTCTATGCTCCGGAGCACTTATGCCTGGCAGTCAGGGACGCCTGGTATTTTGTAGATATGATTGAGAACGCAGGGGCTATATTTGTGGGTCAGGCTTCGGCACAGTCGCTGGGCGACTATGTGGCCGGACCCAGCCATGTCCTGCCCACCGGGGGTACTGCTCGATTCAGTTCACCGCTGGGTGTGGAACATTTTATCAAGACTAGCAGTCTAATAGCACTGGATGATGATATGATACAAGGCCTGATACCACTGGCAGTGGTGATGGCCCGTGCTGAGGGGCTGACTGCACATGCCCGCGCACTGGAAATGCGGCTGAAGAAACGAGGAAGGCGGAAATGAGCGGTGTGAACAGGTTTCTAAGGCCTGATATAGCTCGGATGGGGGCCTATACTCCTATCGAGCCGGTGGAGGTATTGGGCCAGGGCTATGGCTATGGAATATCTCCTGAGAAGCTGGTGAAACTCGATGGCAACGAGAATCCCTATGGCTGCTCGCCCCGTGTGAGAGAGGCTCTGGCAAGCTATCCCTACTACCACATTTACCCTGACCCGGAGCAACGCGAGCTGCGCCGGTTGGTGTCGGAGTATGCTGGTGCCAGTTGGGAGAGTATTGTGCTGGGTGCTGGCAGCGATGAGCTTATTGATCTGGTGCTGCGTTTGACCATTGAGCCTGGCGATAAAGTGATCAACTGTCCGCCAACTTTTGGTATGTACCCCTTTTGCACAGAGGTTTGCGGGGGAAAAGTGGTAACGGTCAAACGAGATAAAGATTTCAATATCCAACTGGCCAAGGTCAAGGCGGCGATAGACAGAGATACCAAGGTGATTTTCGTCACCTCCCCTAACAACCCCACGGCCAATCTGACCTCTGTGGAGGATATCCTGGAGTTGGTGAAGAGCGACATAGTAGTGGTGGTGGATGAAGCCTACTATGAGTTCAGCGGGCTCACAGTGGTCCCCTTGGTCTCCCGCTACGAAAACCTGATAGTGCTGCGCAGCTTCAGCAAGTGGGCCGGGCTGGCCGGGCTGAGGGTAGGCTACGGCATAATGTCGCCTGAACTGGTGCGCTACATCATCAAGATAAAGCAACCTTACAATATCAATGTGGCGGCTCAGGTAGCAGTGCGCCAGTCTCTGATTGACCTGGACTACATGAAGGATACTATACGACGCCTGATAGAGGAGCGGGAGCGTCTTTTGGTGAAGCTGGCCGGTCTGGGGTTCCTAAAGCCCTATCCCTCGCAGTCCAACTTCATCCTGTGCTCTGTAGCCGATGGCCGTGCCAGGAAGCTACATGAGGGACTGCGCCGCAAGGGAATATTTATTCGCTACTTTGATGCCCCTTTGCTCCAGAACTGCCTGCGCATCAGCGTGGGCAAGCCTGAACATACTGATGCCTTGATTAAGGCGCTTAAGGAATTATGGGAGGGGTGACATGGCTGAACGCCTGGCCAGGGTGAAACGGGAGACGGGTGAGACCAGCATTGAGGTAGAGCTTAACATTGACGGTAGTGGACAATGCCAGACCAAGACAGGTATCAGGTTTTTTGACCACCTGCTGGACCAACTTGCCCGGCATGGGGTGTTTGACCTTAAGGTCTCGGCATCGGGTGCTGACCAGCATCATCTGGTGGAGGATGTGGCTATTTGCCTGGGGCGGGCGCTGAGCCAGGCTCTGGGGGAGCGGCGAGGCATAGTCAGGATGTCCCAATCCCTGGTGCCTATGGATGACGCTCTAGCTCAGGTGGCAGTGGATATCAGCGGGCGGGGCTATGCTGTGGTGGATGTTGCGTTCAGCGGTCGCCAGATAGGTGACTTGGAGAGTGGACTGGTCGAACACTTCTTGAAGTCACTGGCTCACGAGTCCCGGCTCAATCTACATGCCAAAGTAATCTATGGGTCTGATGACCACCACAAGGCTGAGGCTCTGTTCAAGGCGCTGGCTAGGGCATTGGATGAGGCTACGCGCATAGACCGGCGCCGCAAAGGGGTGCCTAGCACTAAGGGTGTTATAGAGGGCTAGGCCTAGATCTTCTCCAATTCAAACTTGTAGTTCTCAATCACGGTGTTGGCCAGCAGTTTTTGACACATCTGAGCGACCTGCTGCCGGGCTTGCTCTGGGTCGTTGCCCTCCAGCTTGAGTTCCATGTACTTGCCAGCGCGCACGCTGGTCACCTGCTGGAAACCAAGTGTGTGTAGCCCCCCCTTGATAGTCAACCCCTGAGGATCGTTCACCGTGGGTTTGAGTGTAACATAAACCTTAGCCAGATACATATCGCCTCCTGCGTCTAACAGACGGCCTTTCAATCTCTTTGCCTGTCAGCCTGATGTAGGCCTGGCGGTATCTCTCGGCGGTATCCTCGATGACCTTTGGGGGTAGCATGGGGGCAGGAGGCTCCTTGTTCCAGCCCGAAGCTACCAGCCAGTCGCGCAGAGGCTGTTTATCAAAGCTGGGCTGTGAACGGCCTGCCTGGTATTGCTTAGCATCCCAGAAACGGCTGGAATCTGGGGTAACTAGCTCATCAATCAGGATTAGCTGGTCGTCCACCAGGCCGAACTCCATCTTAGTGTCAGCCAGTATGATGCCTTTGTCCTTGGCATATTCACGGGCATACTCATATACAGCCAGGCTCTTCTGTTGAACCTGCTCAGCCAGGCTCTCTCCTATCAGTTTCTTCATCTCCTCGAAGCTCAGCGGTAGGTCGTGTCCTTCATCCTCTTTGGTGGTGGGAGTGAACAGGGGGTGGGGCAACTCCTGGCTTTCTTTGAGTCCCTGGGGCAAAGACAGGCCACAGGCGGTGCCCTTCTCCTGATATTCAGACCAGGCGGAGCCGGCGAGGTAACCTCGCACCACGCACTCCACAGGCAGGCGTTTGGCCTTCTTGACAATCATAGAGCGCCCGGCGAGATAAGATGGGTAAACATAACACTTGTTCGGCGGGAAATACCTCATGAGGATGCGGCTGTCCTCTACCAGCTCCACGAGGTGGTTGGGCACGATATGGCGAGTCCGCTCAAACCAGAAGGCTGAGAGATGGTTCAACACCAGGCCCTTGTCAGGGATTCCGCAGGGTAGCACCGAGTCAAAGGCAGAGATGCGGTCGGTGGAGACGATGAGCAGCAGGTCGTCTACCTCATAGCTGTCGCGTACCTTGCCCCGTGAATAGAGGAGTATAGGTAGCTCTGATTCTAGCAGTGCGGACATAGGTTTATTCTCTCTCATAGCGAATGCCATTGATGAAGACATCTTCCACATCTTGATGAACAACGCCATCCCTTTTAGTTTTCAGTTCGTGCTTGGTGCATACGTATTGGTTCCCATAGTAATAGGAAATCACTAGGCTCCTCCCACCCTGGATTTTGCGAGCCGGGGCGTCACTCTGCACAACAGGATCATAGCGCCCTATTCTGATACCCTCAAGAATACCATGCTCTATAAGTAACCTCATCAAGTTGTCTTTGCTTATTTTTTGACTATGTGCCATCACTATTATATAATGCTAACCAGAGGGTTGATTTCTCGAGGAGGGGTTAAATGATTGCCAATAAAACAATTGTTTTGTTGGAGTCTTTCGTCAGTGGTCGCATCGACATAAGCGAATTCAAGCGACAGATCAGCGATAGGCTCTTTGAATTGCGCCAAAAGCCTACTATGAATGATGAGAAAAGACTTCTTTCCAAGGTGCAGTTGTATCTGCATGAGGCGGATGAAGGCAGCCGAGAACGTATTGAGGTTTACATGGCAAGTCAAGCTGCCTTGGATTTGGCAAAGCCTTTTAATACACCTATAGAGAGTCAACTGGATGTAGTAAGCTCCCCTCCTCAGCCTGGTGACATTTCGGTGGGAAGTGATTCGAGACCTCGAGACATTACTTATGATAAGGTGTCCGCATTGGCGTCGTAACACACGTGCCTCTTTCTAAACCTGTGCTTGTTGACGTTGATACACGACCTGAAATGGCGTTCTGCCTTTAACCTCGCCATTGAGTATAAATTCTATCCAATAGACTCCAGCTTTTGTTACTTCGACTGGCACGCTTAGGATGATACTATGCCCTCTGTGTAGAGCATCCAAGTGAAAGGACCAGGTCTGTGGGCTTTTCTGAGTAGTACCGTCAGGACGCGTGATGCTAAAGGAAGCTTCGTGGCTGCCCAGACCGCCAGCCCAACCCATCACGATGGTCAACGGTGCCACTTCAGGAGGCAACTCATTGGGAGGTTCTTTCCCTGTAATCGTAAGTACGAATTTATCTATAATACGTATGAGCGACAAAACACCGTCCTTCTCTTGTAAGACCTTTTCGCATGTGACTCCATATTTGAGATAAGGTTCTATCGGCCCTGCCATTGGCTTGTACCTCCCTTATTCACTAGGAACACCCCTTGGCCTCTGCTTTAGAAAGCCACCCCAGCCGGCGGAAAGAGTCATCTATATATTTGGTAAAGAAATTATAATCGAATAGGCCACGCAGTTCATCGCAGCTGAGTTTCTCCGTCACTTCTGGGTCGTTCTCCAGGAGTTTGAGAAAGCTCTTTTTCTCCTTCCAGGCGGTCAGAGAGTTGCGCTGCACAATCCCGTAGGCCTGCTGTCGGCTCAGCCCCTTCTCGATAAGGGCTAGCATCATCCGCTGCGAGAAGACTAGCCCCTGGGTGAGTTCCAGATTCCGCCGCATATTTTCAGGATATACCTGCAACCCTTTCATTATGTAGCTGAACAGGTCGAGTGTGTAGTCCAGCAAAAGGCAGGAGTCAGGCAGGATGATCCGCTCTGTGGAGGAGTGACTGATATCCCGCTCATGCCACAGGGCGATGTTCTCCATAGACGTGAGGGCATAGCCCCGCATCAGCCTGGCCAGGCCGCAGATGCGTTCGCAAAGCTCAGGGTTGCGTTTGTGGGGCATGGACGATGAGCCGGTCTGCCCCGGCTCAAAAGGCTCCTCTGCCTCCAGCACCTCGGTGCGCTGAAGTCCTCTTATCTCAGCGGCGAACTTCTCCAGAGAGCAAGCGATGAGAGTGAGGGTGCTGACAAACTGGGCGTGGCGGTCTCGCTGTATGATCTGGCTGGATATCGGAGCCACCGCTAGACCCAGCCTGGCACAGGCGAGCTCCTCTACTTTGGGAGACACAGTGGCGTGGGTGCCAACCGCTCCGGAGAGTTTGCCCACCGCCACCATCTTTCGGGCTTCTTCCAGACGGTGACGGTTTCGCTCCATCTCGCTATACCACAAGGCGAGCTTCAGCCCAAAGGTGATAGGCTCGGCGTGGACGCCGTGAGTACGCCCCATCATGATGGTGTCTTTGTGCTCCAGAGCTTTTGTTTTGAGCACTTGAAGCAGGCCGTCAATATCCTGAGCTAGCAGGTCTGCGGCTTCCAGCAGTTGCAGGCTGAGCGCTGTATCAATAACATCGGAGGAGGTCAGTCCCAGGTGTATAAAGCGGCTCTCCTCGCCCAGGGTCTCGGCCAGAGAGTTCACGAAGGCGGTCATGTCGTGGTGGGTGACCTTGAGTATTTCGTTCATGCGCTTGATGTCCAGGCGGGCCTGTTTTAGCTTTGGGATAGCCTCCTTGGGGATGGCCCCCACCTTAGCCCAGGCCTGGCAGACAGCCATCTCCACCTCGAGCCACTTCTGGAATTTGTTCTCCTCTGACCATACCTTCTTCATCCGGGGTCGGGAGTAACGCTCAATCATAATTAAACCTCTTAAGCGCCGGCCAGCTTCTGGCGGTGTTGCTCCACGGCGCGTCGTATCTCTTCGTGCTTCAGCCCCAGTATTCTGGCAGCCATCAGCGCTGCGTTTTTAGCTCCGGCAGCCCCCACAGCCATACAGGCTACCGGTACCCCGCCGGGCATCTGGACGATGGAATAAAGGGCGTCAACGCCTTTTAACTCGCTGGTGGGCAATGGCACCCCGATAACCGGCAATACAGTCCAGCTTGCCAGCACGCCGGGCAGGTGGGCGGCAGCTCCGGCGGCAGCGATGATAACCTCTAAGCCTCGCTTCTGAGCTGTTTTCCCGTATTCCTGGGTTTTCTCTGGGGTGCGATGCGCTGACATTACAGAAAGCTCATAGCTGATGCCCATCTCATTAAGTATATCCAGCGTTGGCTGGATGAGTGGCTCATCCGTCTTGCTGCCGATGACTACTCCTACCAGTGGCATCTAACTTCTCACAGCCCTTTCTGCTATATCCTTGCGGTAATGACAGCCCTCAAAGCTGATGCGGGGCAGACTGGCGTAAACCTTCTGGCGGGCCTGAGCTATGGTCTTGCCCTGACCCACTACGGCGAGCACTCTGCCCCCGGCGGTATATATCCTACCATCCGAACCCCTCTTTGTGCCAGCGTGGAACACCAGGATTTCTGGTGGCAGGCTATCTAGGCCGTTGATGGGGGAGCCATTCCGGTAGTCTCCCGGATATCCACCGGAGGCCATAACCACCCCCACGCAGGCACCATTATCCCAGTCTACTTTCTGCTTGTCCAGGGTGCCGCAGACCACTGAAAAGAGAACATCGGCCAGGTCACTCTTGAGACGTGGCAGGATGACCTGAGTCTCAGGGTCGCCAAAGCGAGCATTAAACTCCAGTACTGTGGGGCCTTCATCTGTAAGCATAAGTCCGGCGTAGAGCACGCCTTTATAAGGTCTGCCCTCTTTCTCCATAGCGCGCACCACTGGCTCCAGCACAGTCCGCTTTATCTGGCTTACAAACTGTTGGTCAACGAACTCTGGTGGGCTATATCCGCCCATACCACCGGTATTGGGGCCGCGGTCTCCGTCAAAGACGCGTTTATAGTCGCAGGCGGGCACCATGGGCACCACCGTTTTGCCATCGCTGAAAGCCAGCAGGCTGGCCTCTTTGCCCATTAGGAACTGGTCAACAATTACCCGCCCTCCGGCAACGCCGAAAGCCTTTTTCTCCAGGATGCTGGAGAGGGCGGCCAGTGCTTCCTCAACAGAATGGGCTATGATAACTCCCTTGCCTGCCGCTAGCCCGTCGGCTTTGACTACCATTGGCGGCTTCTGGTTCTTGACATAACTCGCAGCCTGGGATAATGAGGTGAACACCTCTCCCCGGGCACAGGGTATGCCATATTTGAGCATTAAATCCCTGGCAAATACTTTGCTCCACTCTATTTCGGAGGCTGCCCTGCTGGGGCCGAAGATGAGTAGCCCCTGACTCTGGAAGTGGTCAACTATACCGGAAGCCAGGGGTGCTTCTGGTCCAACTACAGTTAAATCGATGGTCTGCTCCCTGGCCACCCGAGCCAGGCTTTGAATGTCGTTGGCTTGAATGTCCAGGTTCTGGGCAATAGCCGCGGTGCCGGCGTTGCCTGGAGCGGCGTATATCTTTTTTACCAGGTGGCTTTGAGCCAGTTTCCAGACCAGGGCATGTTCCCGTCCGCCGCTACCGATAACCAGAACCTTCAAGAAGCTACTCCCACTCGATTGTTGAGGGTGGTTTTGAGGAGATATCGTATACTACCCGGTTGACACCGGGCACCTCGTTCACAATGCGGCTGGAGATGCGGGCCAGCAGGTCGTATGGCAGGCGTGCCCAGTCAGCCGTCATGGCGTCCTCGCTGTTGACCGCCCGCACTGCTACCAGATAGCCGTAGGTGCGGTAGTCCCCCATCACCCCCACGCTGCGCACATCAGTGAGCACGGCGAAGCTCTGCCAGAGCTGACGATACATCTTGGCTTTCTTGATTTCATTCATCACAATCCAGTCGGCGTCGCGCAGTATCTCCAGACGCTCCTTGGTCACCTCGCCGATGACGCGGATGGACAAACCCGGGCCAGGGAAAGGCTGGCGCATCACCATTTCCTCAGGTAACCCCAGGGCCAGTCCCACCTCTCTGACCTCGTCTTTGAAGAGATGGCGCAGCGGTTCCAGCAGAGTCAGCTTCATCCTGGCTGGCAGTCCGCCCACATTGTGGTGTGTTTTTATCTTGGCAGCGCCCTTGCTGGCTGGCGTGGCGCTTTCTATGACGTCTGGATAAAGAGTGCCCTGGGCCAGAAAGTCCACCTGACCGATCTTGGCAGCCTCTTCTTCGAAGACCCGGATGAATTCCTCCCCTACCCGGTGGCGTTTTTCCTCCGGGTCGATCACCCCCTTCAGCCGATTGAGGAAGCGCTCAGTGGCATCCACATATACCACGTTCAGTTTGAGGTTGCGCTGGAAAGTATTGAGAGTGCGCTCTGCCTCCTGGCGGCGCAGCAAGCCGTTATTGACAAAAATACAGGTCAACTGGTCGCCGATAGCGCGGTGTATCAGGGTGGCCACCACCGCTGAGTCCACCCCACCGGAGAGGGCGCAGATGACCTTGCCTGCTCCTACCTGTCGTCTGATGCTCTCCACACTCTCGGCTACGAAGTTGCCTGGCGTCCAGTTGCCGCTCAGGCCACAGACGTTGTAGAGAAAGTTTTTCAGAATAGCTTTGCCCTGGGGAGTGTGGGCCACCTCTGGATGGAACTGTAGCCCGTAAATACCGTCCCTGCCCATGACAGCGATAGGCGAGTTTTCAGTGTAGGCCAGGGAGTGAAAATCGGGAGGTGCCTCAGCGATGAGGTCGCCGTGGCTCATCCATACTGTCAGTGGCGAAGCCAGGCTGGAGAAAAGGGGCGATTCAGGCTGGCTCAAGTGCAGCACGGCGTGGCCATATTCCCGCCGCAGCCCGGGAACCACACGCCCGCCGAGCTGGTGGGTGATGACTTGCATACCATAGCAGATGCCCAGAACGGGCAGGCGGCTTTCGTAAATCTGAGCAGGGGACAAAGGCGCTCCCTGATCATAGACGCTGGCTGGACCACCGGACAGGATAAATCCCCTGGGACGCAGAGCGGCTATTTTCTCCCAGGGTGTGTCGTGGGAGAGCAGTTCGCAATAGACATGGCACTCACGCACGCGGCGGGCGATGAGCATGCTGTATTGTGAGCCGAAGTCAATGATCACCACAGTCTCTCGGTCAGAAGGCTGTGGTTTCTGAGGCACCGGACGCTCCCCGCTAAGCCCCTTGGCGATCTCCAGGTAAGTGGAGACCTCCACATCCCCGCTGGTGGCTACCCGCCGTGTCTGTGCTGCCCGTTCCTCTGTGTCCTGACTCATCATTCTTTCCTCGACCAAATCTTATCACTGTGCTATACTATGGTCAAGGGAGGATGGTATGGATTGTGCTGCTTGTGTTTACTACGCAGGGGAAAACCAGTGCAAGCTACATGGCAAGCTGAAAGCGCTTGATGAATGGGTCTCCTGTGACGATTTTATTGACGCTTGCCAGAAGTTTGTAGGCGGCTCCTGCTGTGGCATATATAACTTCCCAACTTTGTCCCGGCCCGGTGGCAAGCCTGAGAAGGAAAAGTGAAGCCCGCTGTCCAACGCCATGAGACGTACTGTGGGATTGTCTCTGGGTGAGCAGGCAGAGAGTGCCGTGGAGGTGCTCAGGCGGGGTGGGGTAGTCGCCTTCCCCACTGATACTGTCTATGGACTGGGTGCTAGCGCTATCCTTGAGCCGGCGTTGAAGCGCATCTATCAGGTCAAGCGCAGGCCTTTCAATCTAGCCTTACCTCTGTTGCTGGCTGATGTGTCCGATATGGAGAAGGTGGCTATGACGGTGTCCCAGGTTGCCTGGCGGCTGGCTGGTCGCTTTCTCCCCGGAGGTCTGACACTGGTGCTTCCCAAAGCAGGATGGGTCTCCCCCGTCATAACGGCTGGTGGCAATACTATAGCGGTGCGGGTGCCAGACCATCCCGTTCCTCGAGCGCTTGCCCGTGGCCTCGGTGTGCCAATTGTGGGCACCAGCGCCAACATCACGGGCCAACCCAGCCCTCTCACAGCCGAAGAAGTGCGCCGCCAGCTAGGTAACGAGGTTGACCTCATCATTGAAGGGGAGTGCCCCGGGGGTGTGGAGTCCACGGTGGTGGATGTCACCACAGACCCGCCTGTGCTGGTCAGGGAAGGAGCCATATCTCAACAGGAGATAGAGGCTGCCTGCGGCTTGAAGCTGATAAAGCAGGCGTAGAAAGGAAAGCCAGGATGCGCATTGCAATAGGCTGTGACCACAGGGGTATCGCTCTTAAGCGGTTTGTTATAGACCTTCTGGCTAAGCTGGGGCACAGCTATGAAGACCTGGGCACTTACGATGACAATCCGGTGGACTATCCTGACATTGCCCGGAAGGTGGCCACAGGTGTGGCTAAAGGGAACTTTGACCGGGGCATCCTGATATGCAGCACCGGCATTGGCATGTGCATGTCAGCCAATAAAGTGAAGGGAATCAGAGCTGCGCTGTGTCACGATGTCTTCACAGCCACACGCGCTCGCCTGCACAATGACGCCAATGTGCTCTGCCTGGGTGCCGAGGTGGTGAGCCAGGAGGTGGCTCGGGAGGTGGTTACCGTTTTCTTAAACACCGAGTTTGAAGGTGGCCGACATATCAAGCGTCTGGATAAGATACGTGCCCTGGAGTGCTAGGGGCATTCCTTGACAATAATCCCTAGCTATGCTATCGTAACCGTCAAAAGCACCCGAATTCTGGTGAGATTGTCTCCGTCTCCACGAGACGGAGTTTTTAACTTGGCGAGGGCAGGGCAATGAGAAGTGACGTAGTAAAACAGGGGCCAGAGAGAGCACCTCACCGCGCTTTGTTCAGAGCGCTGGGCTTGAGTGACGATGACTTCGCCAAGCCCTTTATAGGTGTAATAAATAGCTTCAGCGAGGTAGTACCCGGTCATATTCATCTCAGAAGTATTGCCGAGGCAGTCAAGGCTGGGGTGCGGGAGGCTGGTGGGGTACCTTTCGAGACCAATACCATCGCTGTCTGCGATGGCATTGCTATGAACCACGCCGGAATGAAGTACAGTCTGCCCAGCCGGGAGCTGATAGCTGATTCTGTGGAAACCGTAGCTCAGGCACATGGTTTTGATGGACTGGTGTTGATCCCCAACTGCGATAAGGTAATTCCTGGTATGATTATGGCAGCGGTACGTCTTAATATCCCTGCTATTGTCATTAGTGGTGGGCCCATGCTGGCTGGCAGTTTGTCAGGCCGACCAAGCACAGTTGACCTTAACAGTGTATTTGTAGGTGTGGGAAAACTGATGGCTGGTAAGATTTCCCCTGCTGAACTGGATGAGTTGGAGCGGGCCGCTTGTCCCGGATGTGGTAGCTGTTCTGGTATGTTTACCGCCAATACCATGAACTGCCTCAGTGAGGCTCTGGGTATAGCCTTGCCAGGCAACGGCACTATCCCAGCGGTGGATACCAGGCGATTGATACTGGCCAGACAGGCAGGGAAGCGGGGTGTGGAACTGGTCTTAAAGAATATTTGCCCTAAGGACATTATCACCGATAGTTCATTGAATAATGCTTTTGCAGTAGATGTGGCGCTGGGGGGGAGCACCAATTCAGTGCTTCATCTTATGGCCATTGCCAACGAGGCCGGGCTTGATTTCCCGCTGTCTCGCGTTAACGAGATAAGTAACTCAACACCGCATCTTTGCAAGCTTAGCCCGGCGGGCGATTATCACATTGAGGACTTTGACCGTGCGGGTGGGGTTGCTGCCTTAATGAAGGAACTGAGGAAATTACTTGATGTTAAGGCTCTGACCGTCAGTGGTAAAAGTCAGGGAAAGAACATCGCGTCGGTACGTGTGCTGGATAGCGATGTTATCCGTCCTATGGCCAAACCCTACTCGCCCAGAGGCGGTATCAGCATCCTGTTTGGCAATTTAGCGCCTGAAGGTGCAGTGGTTAAGAGCGCCGCAGTAGCCCCGGAGATGATGAAACATACTGGACCGGCTCACGTGTTTAATTCAGAAGATGAGGCCACCAAGGCCATCATGAAGGGTGCTATAAAATCAGGAGAGGTGCTGGTGGTTCGCTATGAGGGACCGCGGGGCGGGCCGGGGATGAGAGAGATGCTAACTCCTACGTCTATGTTAAGCGGCGCTGGTCGTGAAGGAGACGTGGCCTTAATTACCGATGGCCGCTTTTCCGGAGCCACCAGGGGAGCTGCTATCGGCCATGTTTCTCCGGAAGCAGCTGCCCGAGGGCCTATTGCCGCTATACAAGATGGGGATATAATAAAGATTGATATACCGGCCCATCGGCTGGAAGTGGCGCTCAGCCAGCGGGAGATTAAAGATCGTCTTTCCCGTCTGCCTGAGTTTGAACCAAAGATAAAGTCGGGCTATCTGAAACGCTATGCCGAAAAAGTAACCTCGGCCAGCCGTGGTGCTGTGTTTGCCCGATAGTGAGGTAAGGTAGTGAAGCTTAACGGAGCACAGATTGTTTGTGAAAGCCTGATCCGGGAGGGGGTTGATGTTATCTTTGGCTTCCCGGGCGGGGCACTGCTGCCGTTCTATGACACCCTGGCCACATATTCCCAAATCAGGCATATCCTGGTGCGCCATGAACAGGGTGCGGCTCATGCTGCTGATGGCTATGCTCGCGCCAGCGGCAAGGTAGGTGTTTGTTTGGCTACCTCCGGTCCCGGGGCTACAAACCTGGTCACCGGCATCGCCTGTGCCTATCTGGACTCTTCCCCACTGATCGCCATCACCGGCCAGGTAGCTCGCCCCTTCATAGGCAAAGATGCTTTCCAAGAGATAGACATCACCGGCATCACCTTGCCCATCACTAAGCATAATTACCTGGTGATGAGCGCCGCTGAGGTAGCGAGGACGATAAAGGAGGCCTTTTATATCTCCTGTACTGGCCGTCCAGGCCCCGTGCTGCTGGATATACCTCGAGATGTGTTTACCGAGGAGGCCAACTTCAGCTACCCGGATAAAGTTGACCTGGCTGGTTATAAGCCAATCTTGCGGGGACACCCAGCTCAAATTAAAAAGGCTGCCAAGCTGATAAATGATGCCTTCCGCCCCCTGATAATAGCTGGACGTGGGATTATCATCTCCCAGGGCTGTGAGGAACTTAAAGAGTTGGCGGAGAAGGCCCAGATACCGGTTATCACCACCCTCCTGGGCATAGGCAGTTTCCCTGAGTCGCACATATTAAGCTTTGGCATGTTGGGCATGCATGGCACGGCTTATGCCAACATGGCAGTGGAAGCGGCTGACTTGATCATAGCCATCGGTATGAGATTCGACGACCGGGCTACATCCAAGGTGAGTGGCTTTGCTCCCGGGGCCAAGGTGGTACATATTGATATTGACCCTGCCGAGATCGGCAAGAACGTGAAAGTGGATGTGCCCATCGTGGGCGATGCCAAACACATCCTTCAGGCTCTTAACAAACTGCTGACGACTCAAAATCGTATCTCTTGGGTGCGCCAGATAGAGGAATGGCGGGAGCAGCATCCCTGCACCACAATCAGGGATTGTCCTGAGCTACTGCCCCAGTATGTGGTCAGAAAGATTTATGAGGTCACCGAAGGCAAGTCCATAGTGGTCACCGGCGTGGGCCAGAACCAGATGTGGTCAGCTCAACACTTCTGGTACAATAGACCAAATCAGTTCATTTCCTCCGGTGGCCTAGGAGTCATGGGGTTTGAGCTTCCGGCAGCTATGGGTGCCAAGGTGGCTTGCCCTCAGGAACCGGTATGGTGCGTGGCAGGCGACGGTGGCATCCAGATGACTATCCAGGAACTGGCCACCATCGTCCAGGAGAAGCTGGCTGTCAAGATAGCCGTCATCAATAACGGTTATCTGGGAATGGTGAGGCAATGGCAGGAGCTATTCTACAAGCGCCGCTATGTGGCCACACCGCTGAGCAACCCGGACTTTGTCAAGATAGCAGAGGCCTATGGTATGCCTGGACTGAGGGTCAGCGACAAGAAGCTGGTGGTGGCAGCGATCGAGAAGGCTATGGCTCATGATGGGCCTTTTCTCATTGACTTCGTGGTGGAGCCGGAGGAGAATGTCTATCCTATGGTGCCGCCAGGGGCATCTCTGACAGAGATTTTGGAAGCACCTGAGCGGGAACTGGCTCTGACTTTGAAAGTCAAGTCTACCAGCAACCTGTAAGCGTTCAAATGAGGACGGGATAGCTATGAAACATACGCTAGTTGTCTTGGTTGAGGATAAACCGGGGGTGCTCAACCGCGTGGCCAGCCTCTTCCGCAGGCGGAGCTTTAATATCGAAAGTATCGCTGTGGGACATACTGAGACGGAGGGCCTGTCTCGCATGACCATCGTGGTGGATGGCTCTGCTACACAAGTGGAGCAGGGCAGAAAACAGTTGAGCAAAATTATCGAGGTGGTGAAAGTCACCGATATAACTGGGGAGTCCACCATTCACCGGGAGCTGGCTTTGATCAAGGTGAAAGCCAACTCCGCCACCCGCAGCGAGATAATCCAGATTGTGGACATTTTCAGGGCTAGCATTGTCGATGTGGCTGCTGATTCACTTATGATTGAAGTCACCGGCGACGAGGACAAAATAGAGTCGCTGTGCAACCTTTTGCGGGGCTATGGCATTAAAGAGTTGGCCAGGACTGGCCCCATCGCTATGACCCGTGGGCTGTCTGGTCCTATTCATGTGGAGGCCGAGAAGAAGGGGACCGCCTCAAGGGAAGCCAGGGAAAACAAGCAGAAATAACAGGCCCATACCTGTGATTATCAGGAGAGGAGAAAGGCAATCATGGCTAAAATCTACTACGAAAAAGATGCTGACCCGAAGCTGCTCCAGGGCAAGACTATTGGCATCGTTGGCTATGGCAGCCAGGGCCATGCACATGCCCTGAACTTGAAGGAAAGTGGGGCCAAGGTAGTGGTGGCTGAGCTGCCGGGCAGCCAGCCCTGGCAGGAGGCTCAGAAAGCAGGTCTCAGCGTGGCCACCGCTGACCAGGTGGCAAAGCAGGCGGATACCATCATGATGCTGGTCCCTGACCAGTTGCAGCGTCAGGTCTATCGTGAGTCTATTGAGCAGGGCCTCAAGGCGGGCAAAACGTTGATGTTCGCCCACGGTTTCAACATCCACTTTGCTCAGATTGTACCTCCGGCGGATGTAGATGTCAGCATGATTGCCCCCAAGTGCCCCGGCCACATGCTGCGCCGCCTCTATACTGAGGGTCGGGGAGCACCGGCGATATTGGCGGTATATCAGGATGCCTCTGGGAAGGCCAGACAGAATGCCCTGGCTTATGCCAGGGGCATTGGCTGCGCTCGGGCTGGCGTCATTGAGACCACCTTTGCCGAGGAGACAGAGACTGACCTTTTCGGTGAGCAGACCGTCCTCTGCGGCGGCATAAGCTCTCTGGTCAAGGCTGGCTTTGAGGTGCTGGTGGAGGCGGGCTACCAGCCGGAGATCGCCTACTTTGAATGTCTCCACGAGCTCAAGTTAATCATAGACCTTATATATCAGGGTGGCCTGAGCTACATGCGCTATTCGGTCAGCGACACCGCCGAGTATGGGGACTATACCCGCGGTCCTCGGGTCATTGATGAGATGGTCAAGGACGAGATGAGGCAGATACTGGCTGAGATACAGGACGGTACCTTTGCCCGAGAGTGGATACTGGAGAACCAGGCGGGGCGTCCCAGCTTCAATCTCTATCGCCGTCGAGAGCCGGAGCACATGATTGAGCAGGTGGGCAAAGAGCTGCGTGCTATGATGCCCTGGCTCAAAGGATAAGCATCTCACTGGGTTGCTTTCTTTCTCAGGTGAGCTGTCCCTCTTGACTTTGGCGAAAAGTGGTGACTATACTGGGACTAGATGCTATTCTCAAGACAGTCTCAGTTATCGCCAATTACGGAGGAGAGAGCGATGGCAGCCAAGACAGTGCAAATAGCCCCTGGTATCTTCTGGGTGGGCATTGTTGACTGGCAGCGGCGCTTGTTTGACAGCCTGATAACACTACCTGATGGTACATCTTATAACTCCTATCTTGTGTTGGGCAAGGAGAAGATAGCCCTGATCGACACCACCAACCCCGGTTTTGAAGCTGACCTGCTGGCCAAGGTCTCCGCCCATATCAGTCCACAAAAGATAGACTACGTGGTGATGAACCATGCTGAGCCTGACCACGCCGGGGCTATACCACAGGTTATGGAGGCTGCCCCAGATGCGTATCTGGTGACCACCGAAAAGGGCGCCGAGATGGCGCAAAACCTCCATCGGGTGTCCTCGGAGCGGCTACGGGTAGTCAAAGAGGGGGACACCATCGGGCTGGGGGGCAAGACCCTGCGCTTTGTTGAGGCCCCCTGGCTGCACTGGCCGGAGACCATGTTCACCCTGGCTGTGGAGGACAAGGTGCTCTTTCCCTGCGACTTCTTCGGCTCCCATATAGCTTCAGACAAGCTCTATGATGACGAGGTGGGCGATATACTGTTGCCAGAGGCCAAGCGCTACTATGCCGAGATAATGATGCCCTATTCCCGCATGGCAGAGCGTGGCCTGGACAAGGCCAAAGAACTCCAGCCCCGCATCATCGCCCCCAGTCATGGCCCCGTCCACCGCAACCCGCAACGCATCATGGATGCCTATGAGAAATGGACACGGGGGTCGCTGGCACAGAAAGCACTCATAGCATATGTCTCCATGTGGGGCAGCACCCGGAGCCTGGCCAAGGTCATCACTGAGACTATCTCTGTTGAAGGTGTGGAGGCTGTGCCTTACGACCTCGTGGTGGCCGATGTCTCCCACATCGCCCGCGACTTGGTAGATGCCAGCGTCATAGTATTGGGCTCACCCACTGTGCTGGGTGGACTTCATCCGCTGGCGGCCTATGCTCTGACTCTGGTGAAGGCGTTGCGACCCCGCACTAAAGTGGCTGCTTATTTCGGCTCCTACGGCTGGAGTGGCGGTGCTGCCACCCAGGCGAAAAGCCTGTTACAGCCAGGCTGGGAACTCCTGGGGGCGCTGGAGATAAAGGGCAAACCCACTGACAACGATTTGGAAGCCGCCGCAGCTTTGGGCAAAACAGTCGCCCAGCGCATAAAGGCTGGTCAGTAAAAGGGCAAGCAGACCAGGAACTTTTGGGTTAGGAGGTAGTTATGTCGCAGGCTGATGCTTTGAAGGCGTTGGAGATGGCCATGGAACGAGAGCGGGGAGGCAACAAGTTCTATCTGGAGGCTGCCGATAAGACCGCTGACGCCAAGGGCAAGCGCATGTTCCAGTGGCTGGCCAAAGAGGAGATGAAGCACCTTAAATGGGTGGAGCAGCAAAAACAGGCTCTGCTCCAGGGAAAACCATGGCAAAAGGTCTCAGGGCTTGATGAGCCGCTCATCAAGAAGACCGATTTCCCTGAACCTGCTGAGCCTACTGGGCCAGTCAAGCCCGATACCGGCGAACTGGAGGCCCTGCGTATGGGTATCAAGGCGGAACAGGATTCTATCGCCCTATATACCGGGGCGGGCAAGGAGACAGCCGATGCTGAGGCCAAGGCCATGTTCTCCCGACTGGTGCAGGAGGAGCAGACCCATCTGGAAATCCTCGAGGAAGAATATGACTGGCTGCGCCAATCAGGCGCTTACTTCACCCTGCATCGTTTCCAGCTACCATCGAGATAATGCTTGAGGGCAGGGCTAGTGGCTAATGTCCCTACGGGCTGTGGAACTGGGAGTCCAGAGGGGCATCCGCCTGAGGCGGATTGGTGGGGGCTCGGGGGTGTCCCCCGACTTCCTTCTTTATCCCCCTCTCCAGCAGGAGAGGGGCAGGGGGTGAGGTATCAGAATTTCGATAGCGGTTTCATTTTTGTAAGTTGTAGCGTCTCGATACTATAGGGTGTGAATAATTGCCAGCAAAGGAGGTTAGAAATCATGGCTTATACAGCGAAGGACTATGGCAAACTTGTCGGCATGGCGGGCTTCAGCGAAACACTGCTCAAGAACCATTTCACCCTGTATCAGGGCTATGTCACCAACACCAATAAGCTGCTGGACACGCTGGGCGCTATGCTCAAAGAGGGCAAGGTGGGCACACCGGAATACGCCGAGCTTAAGCGAAGGCTGGGCTGGGAGTTCGACGGCATGCGGCTTCATGAATACTATTTTGAGAACCTGGGGGGCAAAGCAGCCTTGAACAAAGCGGGCAAGCTGGGTCAAAAGCTGGCTCAGGAATTTGGCAGCTATGAAAACTGGGAGAAGGACTTCAAGGGCGCCGGCGCTATGCGGGGCATCGGCTGGGTCATCCTTTACCTGGATAACCTGAGCGGCAGGCTGATTAACCAGTGGATTAATGAGCATGATACGGGGCACCTGGCTGGCTGCTCACCCATATTGATCATGGATGTCTTTGAGCACGCTTTCATGATAGACTATGGTTTGAAGCGAGCAGACTACATAGAGGCATTCTTCAAGAACATCAACTGGGAGGCTGTGGAGAGCAGGCTAAAATAAGGCTTTTTGCCGGAGGCGGTCTATGGCTGAATTTATCAGAGTCTGTGCCACCAGCGAGGTTGCCCCAGGCACTATGAAGCACTTCGAGGTGGAAGGTTATGATGTGCTGGTGGCCAACATAGACGGCAGCTTCTACGCACTGGACAATCGTTGCCCCCACATGGGTGGTGACCTTTCGGCAGGGAAGCTGGGGGGCACTGTGGTCACCTGCCCACGGCACAGCTCGCAGTTTGATGTCAGGGATGGCCAGTTCATTCAATGGGCACAGATGGGCCCCTTGCTCACCACCTTAATCAGGATGCTTAAGCCTCCCAGGCCCGCCTATGCCTATAAGGTGAAGATAGAGGGCGATGCTGTGTTGGTAGAGAAGCCACCCCCGTTGGATTAGAGTCGTACCGTCGTCCTCTCATTATAAAGAAATAACCTTTTCGGCTTTAAGCAAAGTGTCTGCTATAGTGTACATGTTGGAAACCTGCCCGACCGCCACCTTGTCTGTCAACTGGAAATGCGATAGGCATGTCCCACAGGCGAGTATCTCTATTCCTTGATTTTCCAACCGACCTAACTCCCCCGCCGTCAGGGAATCTTCTGTCACGAGCTTCACCCCATTGTTAACAAGGATGATGGTTTCTGGCCTTGATGTGAGACCTGCCAGGGTGTGAAGGAATTTTTGCATAAGGAGGCTGCCCAGTTGGTAATCCTCGCCCCTTCCTAGAACATCAGAGCCGATAAATAGCACTACGCCGGTAGCAGGTTGAGGCTCTTCTTTAGCTGGCCCGGCTTTTGTCTTTCTCAGGGTCAGATAAATGCCATCCTCCTTCGGCTCAACAATTACCTCATAGCCCTGGGACTTGCCTAGTCGGCATACGTTATCTCGTGCTGCTTCGTTGTCAACGACAGTAGTGACCTCGTCTGCTTCTTCCAATGCCTTAATTGTGAGCATGACAGGCTGTGGACATGACAAAGTCCTGGCATCAACAATCTTCTTGGTCATTTATCCTCCTTGCGATTGAGATGAAGTCTGTCTGATTTGTGAACTACCTTATAGTTCTGTCCGTCTCCTTGTTTAGCCAAAAGGGCAGCTCCAAGGGCACCAACTATCTGTGGCTGAGAGGGAACAGCTAGCTCAACGCCTAGCTTTTCCCCAAGAAGTTGGCACAGACAGCTATTAAGTGCTCCGCCACCGGCGAAAATAACTCTTTCCTTGATACCCACCCTCCTTAGCATGCCGACAATTCGGGTTGCTACCGCCTCATGTAAGGCTAAAGCGATAGCGCTGCTTTCCTCTCCTCGAGCGATGAGGGAAACGACCTCTGACTCCGCAAATACAGTGCACAGGCTGTTGATTTGAACAACCTTGGAAGTACTCAAAGCAAGGTCACCCAGGTCTCTAATGTTTATTTCCAGCGTATCGGCCATAACCTCAAGGAACTTACCGGTTCCAGCAGCACAGCGGTCGTTCATCTCGAATTTCTGCATCCCCCCTGTATTCGAAAGCAAGATTGCCTTACTATCTTGTCCACCAATATCAATCACCGTACGGCAGTCGGCATACAGATGTCGAGCACCGATGGCGTAAGCCTTAATCTCAGATACTACTTCCGCACCAAGCACCGAAGCGACCAGGTGGCGACCATAGCCAGTCACCACCAGCCGCTCATAACTTCTGCCTGACAGTATCTCCTGGCATCGCCAGAGGGGATTTGGTCCTGTCTCAAGGACAAGAGAGTCTCTAATGCCGTCATCAAAGATGACGAGCTTGATGGTTCGGGAACCGACATCGAGTCCAGCGCAAATCACTTGCGTATCATCTCCAAAAAGGCTTCAATTCTGGTTCTTAGCTGGCCCATATCCTCATCGCTGTAGTCAGTCTCGATGCGTAATAGAGGAATGCCCTTTTTAGCCAGAACTTCCTCAACTTTTACCGCTTCGTTGGCGTAGGTGTGACAGAACTGGAGGTTGTAGTGCACCACGCCATCAACCTGGTACTCTCCGGCGAGCCTCACTATGTCGTCGAGGCGCTCATCATTGGGGGTAAAGCAGGCACAGTGTATCTGCATATAGCGATCAGCGATGTCTCTTAGCTGTTTCTCTACTGTGCCTCCATTCTCAGGCACGAGGTCAGTGAAAAACCGCGTGCCGGTACATGACTCCTCACACACAACGACTGCTCCGGCTGTCTCCAGAATGTGATGTAGCTTCCAGTTGGGGATGGCCATAGGACTGCCTGAGATGAGGATGCGCGGGGCATTATTTGGGGCAACTCCTTTCCGCGCGGCAACACGTGTTTCAAGCTCATCGCAGAGGGCGGTCACTTGTTTGGTGCAGCGGGTAACATCATCATAAAACGACACTTGAGTCACCAACAGAGCATCTTTGCCACTTATAGGCACTGGTCTGACCTTGCGCAAATCATAGAGACGTCGGAGAGCGCGGCGCCGCTCATTGACCAGCTTGGTTGCTTGGCTAAGCTTCGCTGCATTAACTTCGTTTCCAGTCAGCTTTTCAATGACGTCTTTGAAGGCAAGCACCTCACCAGCCCACAGTTCCCTGCTTAACCCGGTTTTCTTGTTGGGCACTTCCATGACATACACTGGCTGATATTGGCTCAGAATCTCAAACATCTTCTTCTTGCCGTCACAGGTAGTCTCACCAACGATAAGGTGGCTTGTCTGGACGTAAGGGCAGAGGCGTCCCAGCTTGAAGCCAAAAGAGGATTTGATCAGAGCGCAGGTGTTACGTGGAAGGATTTCTTCAGCCAGGGGCACAGAAAATTGTGTCCCGGCACAAAGGCCCACCGGAATAGCCCCAGCGGCCCAGACAATCTCCTCGGGAACAAACACACAATAGGTAGCCACTACCTTGCCGCCATTCATAGCATGCTGCCTTAGTTCTTGCACTCTAATGCCATGAATATCGCCAACTACGAAGTCAAAAAAGCCCATGCCCTGAGGACGATTTGTCTGGGAAAGGTAGACTTCCTTATAGATTGGTCCCAGGGCATTTAGAAGTACGTCATGACGCTTAAGGTCTATTCCTAAATCCGCCCACATTTGTCTGTTGTCGGTTGTCATTTTATACTGGACTCCTTTTACTTACTTTTGAGCAAACTAAAAGCGATGGCCGAAGAAACTCCGTACCATCGCCTTATCAGCTTCCTAGCAGCCCGTCAAGCTAAAATGCCATAGCTACTCCCTGGCCTCTCAGGAAACGGAGGTTCTTCGAGCAGATGACTGATGCAGAACTTGCACCAAGCCGTGTGGCTCAGTTTCAGGTGCAGTACAGACGAAGTGCATAAGTCATTGCTCTCACCTCCTTTCCGTTGCCAGGGCTTTTCTTTCTTGAATGTCCACACACAGTATATCACCCACAATGGTCTCCCGCAAAATTGCCTGGGTTGGTCATATTACAACGGCAAACTTATTCTTTCTTGACCGATTTTGGCGCAAATAGCCTTGACCAGTGCTAAACGGTTGCTGTACAGTATTATTAGGGGCTTGACAATCTCTGGGTAGCCATCTGGGGGAGAAAAGCCCAAGGTGGTCGGAGAAGAGGCTTGTAACAGACCAGGATGGCAGATGGTGAGACATTGTCACCAAGACAGGAGGCGAGTGGGATGGCCGAGAGGATTAGAAAGTCAGGAATTGGCAGCATAGGCGATATCCCCTGGGGTACCCATTTTTGCCAGTTCTATCAGACCAAAGAAGACCTGCTCGATATTCTTGTACCTTATTTTAAAGCCGGATTGGAGAATAATGAATTCTGCATGTGGATTACTGCGAAGCCCCTTAAGGAGCAAGAAGCATTCAAGCGCAGACGAGATCATGAGCACTATTGAAAGAGCGCTGAGGAAGTAATAGTTGCTATTGCGTCCAAGCTGAATATGGCGTCTCTATCGTAGGCCTTGTCTCTAGCAGTTCATCTGATTAGATGGTATCATAGAGACAAGCTAGATTAGAGGCGTAGATATGCAGAGCAAGCTGAGTTTTCTGGGTGCGGCGCGTAATGTAACAGGTTCTCGGTATCTGCTGGAAACCTGTGGTGTCAGGCTTCTGGTGGACTGTGGCCTTTATCAAGAGAGGGAGCTGAAAAGCAGAAACTGGGAAGCCTTTCCCATCCCTCCCAACACCATAGATGCTGTTCTCCTGACCCACGCCCATATAGACCACTGCGGGCTACTTCCCAAGCTGGTTCGTGATGGATTCCAGGGTAGGATTTACTGCACCGATGCTACTTCCGAGCTAGCTCAAATTATTCTGCTGGATTCTGCACACCTGCAGGAAGAGGATGCTGAGTTCAAAAAGAGAAGGCATGAACGAGAGGGGAGGAGAGGACCCTTTTCTGAGATTCCACTTTATACTGTTGATGACGCTAAAGCTTCTTTGCCTCTATTTTATCCTGTGAAATACGGAGAGGTTGTGCAGTTAGGCAACGGAGTTGAAGCTACATTCCACGATGCTGGCCATGTCCTTGGCTCTTCAATGATAAAGGTTGCGTTTGGCCAAGGGAAAGAGAAAAGGACTATCATCTTCTCAGGGGACATAGGCAGGTTCGACGGGGCGATATTGTGCGACCCCAATGTCTTCAGCAAAACAGATTATGTCTTAGTTGAATCCACCTATGGAGACACTCTGCATGAAGACCCTGCGAGCATAAGCGATAATCTTGCCGAGATCGTTAATTCCACCTACAAAGCTAGGGGGAACATTATCGTGCCCAGTTTCGCTCTCCAGCGAACCCAAGAAATCTTATACCATCTGAATAACTTGCTGATTCAGGACCGCATTCCACATTTGATGGTTTTTCTTGATAGTCCCCTGGCAATAAGCATCACGCAAGTATTCAAGTGCCATTGCGAATTATTTGACCAGAAAATGGCTAAACAGTTATGCCTTGATGGGTCGCTCTTCAACTTCCACGGTCTCAAAATGGTTCAGACAGTGGATGAATCAAAAGCACTTAATCACATCATAGGCACCATCATGATAATAGCTGGTTCGGGGATGTGTACTGGCGGAAGAATAAAGCATCATCTCGTTGCCAATATTTCCCGACCAGAAAGCACTATACTATTCGTTGGTTATCAGGCTATAGGCACATTGGGAAGACAGATTGTTGATGGTGCTCCGAAGGTAAGAATTCTGGGTCAGCAGTATCCTGTCCGAGCGAGAATAGCTCAGATACATGGTTTTTCTGCTCATGCCGATAGAGATGAACTTCTCAGATGGCTTTCTGGATTAACAACTGCTCCCAGGCGCATATTTGTCACCCACGGAGAGTCTGAGGTGGCTGCACAGTTCGGGAGATTTCTGAAAGAGAAAACCGGCTGGGAAGTGTCGGTGCCAGAGTATGGGGAGGAGGTTCTCCTGGATTAGTTCATAGTTGGCAATTTTCTCTACAGGAGGGGCACATGCCATACGGATATGAGATAAACGACTTAGCTAAAGAAGAATCCTGGCGCATGTTCCGGATATTAGGGGAATTGGTAGAGGGTTTCGATAAGCTTTCAGGATTAGGGCCAGCGGTAACGATATATGGGTCGGCCAGAATCAAAGCGGATGACGAGCTATATGTGCAGACAGCAGAAATAGCTCACCGGCTTGGTGAGTTGGGTTTTGCCATCATAACCGGTGGCGGCCCCGGAGTAATGGAGGCAGCCAATAAAGGCGCGCGTGAGGCCGGAGTTACCTCAGTCGGGCTGAATATCGAACTGCCCGAAGAGCAAGCCTGTAATGTCTACTCCACAAAATCGATAACATTTAGCCATTTCTTTGTACGCAAAGTCATGCTGGTGAAGTACGCCACTGCTTTTGTCATAATACCTGGCGGCTTGGGCACTCTTGATGAGTTAACTGAGGTGCTAACCCTGATACAAACTCATAAGATAAGACCTTTCCCCGTGCTGTTATTCGGAGGCTCCTTCTGGAAGGGATTTCTGGACTGGCTACAGAATTTTGCTTTAGCTAAAGGCTATATCTCTGAAGAAGATTTTAACTTAGTTAGAGTTTGCGACCGTGTTGACAACGTGGTTGAGACTGTGCAGAGATGGTACATAAAGCAGGAGCTTGTTGGTCGTAAGGCATTGCTCAGGTAAGTGCTATAATATCACAAAATCAGCGAGAGGACACCATGCCAATTAAGGCAATAGTGTTTGATGCCAGCGGAACGCTTATAGACGACCTCTACGCCGTCTGGAAGGCCAATTCAGATGCCTACGCTGCTCTCGGAATTGACGGCCCGGGGACCATTGAAGAGTTCAAGACAAGATTCAGGCTGCCTGCCCCGGAATTCCATAGAGACAATGGAATTCCGGCTCATCTGCTAAAGGAAGTAGACAGGAAGTTCCGTGAGTGTTACCCTCAATATGCCCCATCCGTCGGGATTTTCCCCGAGGTTAACGATGTGCTTCAGGAACTCAAGAAAAGGAGGGCGATTCTGGCGGTAGCCTCCAATATTCCTACACTCTTCTTGAGAGACCATTTGAGGAAATTCAAGATAGATGGCTACTTCGACACTGTCACCGGCCAAGAGGACTGTGATGAGCAGAAACCATCGCCCAAGCCGATCCTCTTTACTATAGAGAAGCTAGGCGCAAGGCCGCAGGAAGCCATGTATGTGGGTGATATGGAAGAGGATATGATTGCCGGTAAGAGGGCAAACACCTTGACTGCGGCTATAGTGCGAAAGGAGAGCTATCACCCTCGCTGGCGGCTTGAGAGGCAGAAACCAGATTTCCTCATCTCAAGCCTGAGGGAACTGTTGCCCGTTTGTTCCGGTTAAACAAAAAGCGCTGCTGCAAGCCGGATCTTTTTCACCCTTTGTGGTGCTGCTCTACTGTCCTGCCAGGGCATGAGTTTTCTCACGTCCCAACTTGTAACGGCCAACGTTGGAAAGAATGCGCTTGCGCAGTCGAATGTTTTTAGGGGTGACCTCTACCACCTCATCATCGACTATAAAATCAAGGGACTCTTCCAGGCTCATGTGCAGCGGTGGGGTGAGTTTGATAGCGATGTCAGACGTGGAAGAACGTATGTTGGTCAGCTTCTTTTCTTTGCAAACATTCACCACCAAATCAGTATCACGGGCATGCGTACCAACGATCATGCCCTCATAAACCGGTGTGCCAGGATCGATAAAGGTCTGTCCCCGTTGCTGAGAATTATTCAAGCCATAGGTAACTGCAACACCAGTTTCGGCAGCGACGAGGGCTCCTGTGCGTGTGGACTTCACAGTTCCCCGCAGTGGCTCGTAGCCGGTAAAAATGCTGTTTAACACCCCGCTGCCTCGAGTCATCCTCAGGAAAAAGCTTCGGAATCCGATAAGCCCGCGCGTTGGTATTTTGAACTTCAGACGCACATGCCCCTGGCCATCGTTGCGCATATCCGTCATCTGCGCTAACCGCGAGGCGAGGTTCTCCGTCAGCGGGCCGATAGCCTCTTCAGTTACATCAAGCATCAGCAACTCATAGGGCTCAAGCTTCTGACCGTCGACAATCTTGACAATGGCCTCAGGCTTGGAAACTTGGAACTCACATCCCTCCCGGCGCATTGTCTCAATCAGGATAGCCAGGTGCAGCTCGCCTCGTCCTGATACCAGGAAGACGTCGGCGCTGTCTGTGTCCTGCACTCGCAGGCTTACGTTGGTAAGAAGCTCGGTCGTGAGACGTTCCCGGAGTTGCCGTGAGGTCAGGGGTCTTCCGTCTCGCCCGGAGAACGGCGATGTGTTTACACCGAAAGTCATCTGGACAGTCGGCTCACCTATGTCTATGCCGGGCAGTGCCTCCGGTTGATCCGCTGCGGTGATGGTGTGGCCGATATGCACCTGCTCTAGGCCAGCAATGGCTACAATCTCTCCCACCTCTGCCTCGGCCACCTCCAGCCGCGACAGCCCCTCAAAGACGAAAAGCTTGCTGACCTTGTGGAAGCTCGTCTCGCCGCTGGAAGTTATGAGGGCCACCTGGTCGCCGGCTGAGACCTTTCCCCTGGCGATGCGTCCTATAGCGATCTGTCCCAGGTGGTTGTCAAAGGTCAGCGCTGCCACTAGCAGTTGGAAACCCCCGTTAATATCTCCTGCGGGTGGGGGGATATATTTCAGTATAGCCTCGAACAGAGGTGCCATACTTTTGGGTTGGTCTTCCAGGTTAGCCAGTGCATACCCGGCCTTGGCAGCAGTATAAAGGATGGGGAAGTCTAATTGCTCAGAGTCTGTAGCCAGCTCCAAAAAAAGGTCTTGCACCATGCTGGCCACCTCCACCGGGCGGCTCGCAGGACGGTCGATCTTGTTGATAACCACGATGGGTTTTAGCCGCTTCTGGAAGGCGTGCCACAGCACAAACCGTGTCTGGGGCATGGGGCCATCCACAGCGTCGATGACCAGTAGGCAGCCGTCAGCCATGTTCAGGACTCGCTCCACTTCGCCACTGAAGTCGGCGTGACCTGGCGTATCAATAATGTTGATCTTCACGCCCTTGAATGTAATAGCCGTGTTTTTCGACAGAATGGTGATGCCCTTCTCCCGCTCCAGCTCATTGCTGTCCATAATAAGCTCACCAACCTGCTGATTGTCGCGGAAGATATGGCTCTGCTTGAGCATGGCGTCCACCAGGGTGGTCTTGCCATGGTCTACATGGGCTATAATAGCAATATTCCTGATATCTTTTGGCATAAAAACTACAACCTTATTAAGAAAGCTGGTCCTGAAAGACCAGCCTTCATAGACATTATATCATAATAAGAGTCAAGATGTTTTCAGAAGCCTTCAACTCTCTGCTCAACCGATAGGTGACATAATCTTATTTGACGCCTCTGCCCTGTCGATATTATAATGCTACCATTCACAGAATGAGTTCAAAAAGGAATGTTGGGCGTTTTGTATAAGTGTTCTAAGTGGCTCTGGTGTGCTCACAGCAGCAGAGTGGATAAAAGAATACTTTCAACCGATTGAGACTAACGTAGGAGAAGAAGAGATATGGCAGAGAAAGCAGAACCTCGCTGGGCTGAAAAGAAAGGCTCTTGGCTGACCTATCGTCCTGACATTAAGATTTTGGATTGTTCGATCCGGGACGGTGGGTTGATGAATGACTCGTGCTTTGAAGATGAGTTTGTTCGTGCGGTCTATCAGACATTGGTTGCTGCTGGCGTCGATTACATGGAAATGGGCTACAAGGCGTCTAAAAAGATCTATTCGCCCAAGGAGTTTGGGGCTTGGAAGTATTGTGATGAAGACGATGTTCGTCGTATTGTGGGTGATAATGAAACGGCGCTAAAACTCTCGGCTATGGCTGATGCAGAGCGTACAGATTATCATGAAGATATTTTACCTAAGAATCAAAGTGTGCTCGACATGATCCGCGTGGCCACCTATATTCATCAGATACCCACGGCTATAGACATGATTAAAGCGATTCATGATAAAGGCTATGAAACCACACTCAATCTAATGGCCGTTTCCGTGGTGAAGGAAAAGGAATTGGACGAAGCTCTGGAGGTTCTATGCAAGAGCGAAGTTGAGGTGATCTACCTGGTCGACAGTTATGGCTCGCTCTATTCAGAAGATATCCACGCCTTGACTCACAAATATCTTCAATATACGGAGGCGGCGGGGAAGAAAATGGGGATTCATACACACAATAATCAGCAGTTGGCATATGCTAATACCATTGAAGCGCTTATCTTAGGGGCGAGTTTTCTCGATTCCACGCTGGGGGGATTAGGGCGAGGTGCCGGTAATTGTCCAACTGAGTTGTTATTAGGATTTCTGAAAAATCCCAGGTTTCATATTCGTCCTGTCCTGCAATGTCTCCAGGAACATGTCGTGCCCCTTCGGGAAAAGATAGGCTGGGGTTATGACATTCCCTATATGCTTACCGGTCAATTGAATATGCATCCCCGGTCGGCCATGGCCTTTTTGGATGGCAAAGACAATCGTAACTATGTTGCGTTCTATGATAAGGTCATTGAAAAAGAGTAAGTGATGAGGTTGTGGCGTTGACGTTGTAGGATAGAGCCGGATTATGGCGTCCCACTGAATTGACTTGGGAAATCCCGCGTAAAATGTGTCGCAAAATAAAGAGTCAATGGTATGATCGCCAAAATGAGGTCCAAGGGAAGGTTGTGCTTGATAGGCATTGTGATACTATTAGCCCTCTTATCCATTGGGCTGGTATCTTGCGGGGGGACAGATGAGGCTCAAGAGGCCAATGAGCAGGTTGCAGTAGTCGCCGTTCATACTGCGGCTGTGGGGTTGGGAGCCATAGTCAAAGATATTCCTGATGAGAATGGGCGAATTGAACTGATCCGCAATTTCATTGATCCAGTCCGGTTCTATGATGATGAGTCAGGGTATTTTTATGTATACAACTACGATTGTGTAAATATTGCCCATGCCGTAGACAAGACCCTGCCGGGGAAGAATCTTTATGATTACCAGGATATGAGGGGGAAATATGTCATACGGGAGCTAGCGGCCGCTGCCAGGGATGGTGGTGGATTTGTAACCTACTACTGGCCGCATCCGGATACCAAGGCGGAGATGAAGAAAGTAGGTTATGTGGAGCCAATACCAGGCACCGATTACTTCATAGGAACTGGGTACTACCCGAAATAAGCCCCAAAATCTTCGATTCTGCGAACTTCAGGAGAGGGATAGGTTACCGCGGCAATCCAGAGGCTGTTAGTCGAGTTATAATGTGGAAAATAGAAATTTATACGGAACGAAACAACCACTTGCCCCCTAGCCGTTTCTAGTAGTTTATTGTACCATTGCTTCTCAGCGCCAGCGGAAAAGGATCGAAAGGGCACACTGCTGATAGGTCTTTGACGGCAAGGAAGTCAAGAGGATATGCCAGACTCAGGCCCTACCTTGCCGATGAATGTTTTAGTCCTCGGCCAGAATGGCCTCCATTTGGTCTAACAACTCGTCCATCTTTTGGGTTGTGGCCTTGATGGGATCCGGGGTGGACATATCCGCACCAGCTCCTTTCAGCAGATCAATTGGATAGGCTGCGCACCCGCCAGCTAAGAAATCCAGGTAGGCTGTTACTTCTGGTGTCCCCTCCGTCAGTATTTTCTGGGAGACTAGCTGGGAGGCAGCATAGGATGTGGCATAGGTATAGACGTAGAAGTTATAGTAGAAGTGGGGGACACGTGACCAAGTGAGCCCCTCTTCGGCGTCAACCACCATCGCTGGGCCCCAGTATTGCTGGTAGAGGTCGCCATACATTTTGGTCAGGACATCCGGGGTTAAAGCCTCTCCTATTTCCGCCTTATGGTGCACCATCTCCTCAAACTCAGCGAACAGGGTCTGGCGGTAGAAAGTGGACACAATGTTTCCGATGTATCTCTGAAGCAGGGCTAGCCTAGTCTCCTTAGCCTCAGCTTTTTTAAGCAAGTAGTCCATAAGCAGGGCTTCGTTGGTAGTAGAAGCTACCTCGGCCACAAAGATTTCATAACTGCTATAGATAAAGGGCTGGTTTTGATATGTGTAATAGTAGTGTACAGCATGTCCCATCTCATGAGCCAAAGTAAACACATCATACAGGGATAGAGTGCTGCTGTAATTCAAAAAGACATAAGGGTGCACCCCATAGGTTCCCCACGAGTAGGCCCCACTACGCTTACCTGCGCTCTCATAGACATCGATCCAGCGGTTGCTAAACGCCTCCTCAAGCACTCTGATGTAATCTTCCCCCAGTGGTCTGAGGGCTTCTTTGACCATCTCTTTTGCTTCCTCGAAGGTATATGTTTGGGTGGACTCCGCAAACATAGTAACATAGGAATCATAGGGGTGTAGTTCGTCTAAGCCTGTTACATTCTTCTTCAACGCTGCCCAGCGCTGTAGAGGTGCCAGGTTATCCTCGACCGTAGAGACCAGGTTATGATACACCGACACGGGAATATTGGGGTCATCTAATGCTGCCTCTAAACAAGAATCATATCCCCGGCTCCTCATGTTGAAGATATGTGACTTGATATTGGCTGAGAACAAAGTAGCCAGCGTATCCTTATAGGCCTCATATGGGACATACATTGCCTTATAGGCATCACGCCGCATCTGACGGTTGGGAGAATCCATCAACAAATTATACCTCTGCTTGGACATCTCCACATTATTGCCTTTCTCATCCTTGATGGAAGGCCAGGTAAAATCAGCGTCATTCAGCATATCAAAGATGTTTTCAGGTGCGCTCATCACCTCACTAGCTAGTGCCAAAATGTTCTCCTGCTCTTTAGGAAGGGTATGTTGCTTCGTACGGGTGACGTCATCTAGGTAGTGTTTGTAGAGAACCAACCCCTCTTCTTTATTAAGAAAGTCCTGTAGCTTCTCATCGCTGATGGAAAGGATCTCCGGGGAAATGAAGGCAGTGGCACTACCTGCCCTGGTGTATAGGCCATTTGCCCGATCGGCCAGAGCCTGGTATGTGGTGTTATTCAGGTCCTCGTCCTTTCGCATGGAAGCGTAAACATAAATTCTATCAAGAGTATTCCATGTTTCATCCTGCAGCTTGAGGCACTCTAGAAGATTCTGGGCTGATTTTCCCAACTCACCATCGTATTGCTTAAACTGTGAAATAAGTGCCTCCACCCTGGAAAAATCCTGCTCCCATATATTATCGGAGGCGTAGATGTCCTCCAGTCTCCACTTATACTGCTCTTCAATCTGATCCCTGGTGGGTATTTTCCCCACCTCTGTCTTCTGTGCTGGGTGACCACATGCTCCAATAAGGAGTGCCAAGCAAAGCAGGCAGCCCAACATTGCTTTTATTGCTGGAGATATTTTATGTCTCATGGTTTCACTCCTTTGTTCCACCCCGCGACATCAGCGTAGAAGAGGCTTCTTTCGTGTTTTCTGAGACTCTGGATACATGGCCCAGCATATCACAAATATGCATCTTGTCAAAGGGTACATTTTATTTCTGGAATGGCCTGCCATCCCAGCTTGCTGGGGGAGGTAGGTCACTATATGAAGTGATTCATAATTATGAATCATTCTGAGAAAGATTATTACTTTTAGGCCTTTTCTGCTACTTCTTTTTTGCCTGCCTTTAGTTCTTTTTCTTGCTCTTTGTCTTCTTCCAGCAGCAGAGCCTGGAATTCACCAACGTGAGTCTTTTCCTCTTTGGCTATGTCGAGCAGGACTAGCTTGATCTTTTTGTTTGCGGTCATGGCTGCCATTTGCTCATAAAAGCTGATAGCATCCAGTTCAGCTATCATCCCGGCTCGCAGGATCTCCTTGTCCAGGTCTTCTTTGGCCACCTTCCCCAGATTAATGGGCAGTGCTGATAACATGCTTTCACCTCAACTAAAACTTTGTAGTGCGTCACTTAAGAAGAGTGCTGAAAGACCTCTTCGTCGGCAGTCTCAACAGGCAATGTCATGCCTGTATGGTGCGAACAAGCTTACCCGCCAACCCCCTAAGACGTACCTCAATATCTTTTTCCTTTGATACCTGCCGCGGATCTCGTGCCAAGGCAACAACCTGGCCGACCCAGCGCATATTACAGACAGAAGCATAGGTTTTTATATTGTCAACCGCTTTTCCAATGCCTCCTTCTGCCACAGCTATCCCAACGATCGGTTTTCGCTCTAGCATCGGCCAGATGGGACAGGTCCTGTCCAGGAAGTTCTTAAGCAGGCCGGAGAGCATTTCAAAGTAGACAGGCGTGCCAAAGGCTAGACCATCAGCCTCTAGCAGCTTGGGGTATATCTGCTGCATGTCGTCCCGAAGCTTGCAGACCCCTTTTCGTTCCTTGCCTCCTGCCTCACAGCTTAAGCATCCATCGCACCCTTTAATATCCTTTTCTCTTAGCAAGATAAGCTCAGTCTCTGCACCAGCTTTGCTAGCCGCTTCCAGTAGCTTTCTCAGCATCCACTCCGTATTGCCTTTTCTGGGAGAACCGCAAACGCCGACCAGTTTCATACTAGCTGCCCTCTTGATCCCGATATTCCGATGTGGAAGGGAATCTCGGGAGTATCCCACAGCTCCCCACCATCCGCCTCAGGCGGACGCCCCTTATGGAATCCCCATAATATCGAGGATATAGTCCTGCTGATGTTAAGTCACGCTTCTACCGTGCTCTCTCATGCACCTCGTAGCCGCGTTTAGTTAACTCCTCAATCACCCTGGAGGGGTCGCTGGTATCCAAATGGACGATAAAGTCTGGCTCCCCCGTGTCCAGGTGTGGCAGGGTAAACATGGTAATAGCCCGTAGCCCAAGGTCGCCGATGACTTTTAGCGCTTCTGAAACCTTAGCCACGTCTCCACAGTTGTGGATATGAATTCTGACCCCCTGCTTGCCTATGCCCAGGATAGGGTTCATGATTCGGTAGAAAAGGTCATTCCCGGTAACAATCCCTATTAGCCGATTCTTCTCCATCACCAGCGTTGCCCCTACTTTTCTGGACTGAGCCAGAGCTACTGACTCCTCAACCGTGGCATCAGGGGAGATTGTTACTAAATCTGTAGTCATAGCCTCTTTAACGGTCAGCTTGCCCAACAGGTAGGTGATTTCCTGTATGCTGAACGTGGTGAGCTTGGACGGCCCAGCCCTGTCCAGAGCGTCACGCGTAACTATGCCCACCAATTTCCCCCTGTCCATCACAGGCAGTCGCTTTATGCGGTGGGCATCCATTATTCTTCTGGCGTCGGCCAGGGATGTGCTGCTGGGGATGGTAACTACATTGCTGGACATCACGTCACGTACTAACATATTTGTCTCCTCTGCAAATATTACAAGACCTGCGTCAGCTTATCAGCAACAGAGTTTCCTTATAACTCAGGAGGTCACAATCATTTCACAGCGCCAGCTTTGCGCAATGCCTTGACTTGATCCCCGGTATAGCGCAGCTCCCTCAAAATTTCATCTGTATGTTGCCCGAGCTTTGGGGCGAAGCTTTTGAATTTGGCCGGGGTCTTAGAAAGCTTGATGGGGAACCCAAGCTGCTTTACCTTGCCCTGGGTCGGGTGGTTAAGTTCCATAATCATGTTGCGATGGAGCATCTGGGGGTCATTCAAAACTTCCTCGAAGGTTAGGACCGGGCTAACACAGGTATTAGCCTGTTTCATGATCTCAAACCACTCATCCCTGGTCTTGGTACGAACCTTAGCTGCAATGGTGGAGACCATCTCTTCATACTTCTTCCCGGTAGAATATTGAAGAGGTATAAATTCTTCCAGCCCCAATGCCCGACAAAACCGTTCCCAGAAATAGGACTCGACTGGTGCTGAGACAATGTACTTGCCGTCCTTGGTCTCCCAGGCACTCTGTATTAGTTGTATGTCTCGGGGTTTAGGCACTTGTTTGAAAGCCATATAATGTCCCAGTAGGAGGGAGCCAAGGTTCAAAGCACTATCGGCAAAGGATATATCTACGTATTGCCCCTCACCCGTCTTATCACGGGACCTCAAGGCACAGAGAATGCCGATAACTGAATGCAGTGCCCCACTGGTATCAGCCGATGTGACACCACTGGTGATCGGCCTGCCGTTCATATCAGTTTCGGCTGCAAGCAGGCCAGCCACAGCCCTAAAATTGGGATCATGCCCCGGGAGGTCTTTATAGGGACCATCCTGGCCATAGCCAGACATGCTGCAATAGATGATTCGAGGGTTTATCTTGGAGATTGTCTCATAGTCTATCCCCAGGCGCTTGACTACACCCGGCCGGTAGTTCTCATAGAGGACATCGGCGGTACCTGCGAGCTTATAAAATACCTCCTTAGCCTCAGCAAGTCTCAGGTTGAGGACGATGCTCTTCTTATTCCTGGCTATAAAATTCAGAGATAATGCCCTCTCCTCCTCTTCCGGGGTTGCCCCGGGGCGGACAAACAGGTCACGCCCTATTGCTCCCCGCTCATCAGCCTCCTCGATCTTGATAACTTCGGCACCCATGTCAGCCAGAATCATGGTGCCGAATGGCCCTGGTCCCAGGCGGGATAGGTCCAGGATCCTTACTCCTTCCAGTGCTGTCATGCCATTGTTCCTTTCTTAGTGATGTTGTACCCCGATATTTGAGATGTCAAGAATCTGAATTCGTGAAGGAATGATGCGTCTATCCTTGTTCGACTGCTCCAATCATTTCTACCTCGGTATATTAAACATCTGTCGGCAGCTTTTGTCAATCGGCTCCGAAAAGAGGTGTCCGCCTCTTGGTGTGTGATTCTCAGCCCTACTAAATCGAAGATTTAATGGTGGCAGTAAGCAAAGCCCCGCAGCTTGCTGCGGGGCTTCGCTTATCAGTAAGTGATAGCTCAGGTTGTTATTGCGGAATAGTGACGCCGACTATCTTCCCCCCTTCTATATGCCCTATCTGATAACTCAAATCCGATACTCCGTTTGTGTCGAAGTGAGCAACTCCCATGGGCGTGTCCCACTCCATCTTGCCTGACCTGGCCGCCTGCGCAATTGCTACCCGGTCGGTGTCAGTGCCCGCCATCTCAATAGCAGATATTGCTGTCCACAGGCAGTTGTAATAATATATGTGGGTGGAAGTGGGCGCCCGGCCATTAGCAGCCTGGAAATCATTAAGGAACTTGACAGAACCTGGATTTTGCTGCTCTGGAAGCCACAGTACTTGCAGATACCAGCCCTGGGCACCGGGCATGGCCTTGGCCGATTCACCTGGAGGGAAGCTAAACGCCTGTATGTTTCCCCAGCCACCCAATTCCATGATTTGTTTGGCAATCGTGATAAAGAATTCGTTTACGCCACTGTCAAAGAAGGCCACATCTGGATTGTCGTATTTTATCTTGGTCAAGTAAGGCGAATAATCGGTGGTATCTATGGGGATATAGTCTTCGTAGACCACCTTTACCCCCGCTGCCTCCAATAGCTCCTTGCGCCATTGAGTCCGGGTGCGTGGATCGGACTGGTCAACGGCAAGGAGAGCTGCTGTTTTGGGCTTCAAGATTTTCAGGACCGCTTGGACCCCATGTGGAACTATCACGTCTCTGGCAACCGTAGCATTCACTGTGAACGTCTTCTCTGCAAGATTTGCTATGCCCCCCAGGGCGACATACAGTATCTTGTTCTCTTGCGCAAAGGCAGATACGGCTTCCATTTCAGCCTCACCAACCCCACCAAAAACCAGTGCTGAAACCTTGTCATCGTAATACAGTTTGGTAGCGCCGGCTACTGCCTCGGCCACTGATGCACGGTTATCGTATTTGACGACCTGCACCTCTCGACCGCCCAGAATGCCCCCCATATCCTTCACTTGCTTCTCTACTTCTTTGATAACCGGATCGGCCATGGCTATTCCTGATACGGCTGCTGGACCACTCCACGAGTTTATAGCGCCAATCTTCACCGGTCCCGATGGCGCTGGTGTGGGAGTAGCAGTGGGTGTAGCTGTTGGCGCAGTGATTTTCTCACCTCCGCCACAAGCTGGCACCAGCAGGACTAACAAACTCAACACCAGCAAGGATAACCAAAGCTTCCTACACTTCAGCATGTACTCCCTCCCAGTTCTAAGCTGCCTCAGTTAAGCCAGCCTTAGAAAACGGAACGCAAAGCTATTGACTCTCCAAGACATGTCAGTAGAATGTTATTTGAGTGCCCACCTTCAAAAGCGATCTTTCTGCTTTTCAACCACACCTCAGACTACAGACCAGGGATAAAGTGTTGATGGCGGCCTGAGAGGCCACTACTACACCACCATTGCCCCACGACCGTCGAAAATAGTTTATCACCGAACCTTTGCATTGTCAATAATATTTTGTTGTCCAACCTTTTCAAAAGTAAGAGTATCGTGGTATAATCAACTCGATTGGGAGGTCTTCCGGTGCAGCACACAGGCAGGTTGTAGGGTGAGCTTTTCCCCAACTAAACTCGGTCCCACTACCCACTAATTCTTGGTCTAGGTCGACAATAGGTTCGGCGGTACATGGACAAAGACTTTACTGAATCAGTCATCATAAATAAGGCAGAGAGCCAATCTTGGTATAAAAGGCTCGCCACCTAAGGGGAGGAAAGACATGTCTGCAGTTCTTGAGGGCATCAGAGTCTTGGATTGGACGATATGGCAGCAGGGGCCGATGGCCGGTGTCATGCTGGGTGACCTGGGGGCTGAGGTGATAAAAATAGAAGACCGTGTCAGCGGCGACCCCAGCCGAGGCTTTATGAGACAGATGGGCGCTGGAATGGGAATCGGGGGGCGCAATTTCTACTTTGAAACCATGAACCGCAACAAGAAAAGTGTTACTTTGGACCTGAACAAGCAGAGAGGCAAAGAGATCCTCTACAGGTTAGTGGAAAAATCGGACGTCTTCTTGCAGAACTTCCGCTATGGTGTGGCTGCCAAACTGGGGCTGGATTACGCTACTCTCTCCCGCTACAACCCCCGTCTTGTCTACGCTTCTGCTTCTGGATGGGGTCAGCAAGGTCCCATCAGAAAAAAGCCTGCCTTTGATTTCACCGGCCAGGCCCGATCAGGGATGATGACTATTTCTGGTTCTGTGGATTCGACTCCCTTTAGCCTCCAGGGGGCTATCGGTGATCAGATAGGGGCCATCATGACAGCTTATGGGATATTGGCGGCCCTTCTGGCTAGGGAGAGACTGGGGATTGGGCAGGAGTTAGATTCATCGCTACTGGGCAGCTCGCTTTTCCTGATGGGCCTAAATGTATCCTTCAAGCTTGGGCTGAATATTGAAATGCCAAAGCATAATAGGGTCGCATCCTATAATCCGCTCTGGAATTATTACAAGTGTTCTGATGATAAGTGGCTGGTCCTGGCTGAAATGCAGGCAGACCGTGCTTGGCCCACTATTTGTCGCGCCTTAGGTATTGGTGATTTAGAAAAGGACCCCCGGTTTAATAGCTTGGAGACCAGAGCCCGGAACGCAGCCGAGTTAATTTCCATATTGGATAAGATATTTTTCACCAAGACCCGCAAGGAATGGCTCGATATTTTGGAGAAAGCCGGCGACCTTATTTTTGAACCGGTTAATAATATCACTGACGTTGTTGATGACCCTCAGACGCTAGCCAACGAATACGTAACTGAATTTAACCACCCGGTATTCGGCAAATTCAAGGTGATAGGAGTTCCAGTAAAGTTCAGCAAGACCCCTGGGCAAATAACCAGAGAGGCTCCTGAATTCGGTCAGCATACTGAGGAGGTTCTCACAGAGATTCTGGGATATACCTGGGATGACATCACCAAGCTCAAAGAAGAAGAGGTGATCTAACCAAAGCAGACTGCTGAAAAAGGGGTGCAGTCCGCCTGAGGCGGATGCTGGGGGTTTGGGGGTATCCCCCAACTTCAATATTCCCCCAAGACTGGGGGATAAAGGGGGCTGATGAAGACTTTTTCAGCACTCTACAAAGGTTTAAATAGATAGAGAGCTAAAGCAAAATACTGGCAAAGGAGTCCAAGGTGACTGAAGGGTTAGCCCAGGTTGAGGATATCTATCAGGACCGTGGTCGAAGGGCCAAACAGCTAAAGGCTGAAGGTAAGAAGATTGTAGGATACCTGTGCTGCTTTGCCCCCGTGGAGATCATAACCGCCGCCGGTTTGGTTCCCTTCAGGATTGTGGGGAACGTAGAAGAGTCTAGCGCCTCTGCCGATGCTTTTATAGAGCCTATAGCCTGTTCCTTTACTCGAAGCTGCTTTGCAGTGGCCATGAAAAATGGCTATGATTTCCTCGATGGCTATGTGGTACCGCATACCTGTGACAATATTGTTAAGCTATATGACATCTGGAAACGCAATGTCAACCCTCCATACTCTCACTTTATAAATATCCCTCACACGCTGTCCCCAGCCTCGTTTGAGTTCTTCCAGGCAGAGTTAGTCACATTTAAAAAAAGCCTGGAAAGATTTATTGGAAGGGAAATCACCGGAGAGAGACTGGGACAGTCCATTCAACTCCATAACGAAAATAGGGCTTTGGTGCGAGATTTAAACGAGCTAAGGAAACAGGAGCCTCCGCTTCTATCCGGAGCTGATATGATCAAGGTGATGGTTGCCATAGTGAGCATTCCTGTGGAAGAAGCCAATGAACTATTGAGAAACGTCATCAAAGAAGTTAAGGGGCGTGGCCATGGCCCACTCAAGAAGCCTGCCAGGTTGCTGGTCTATGGGACAGTAGAGGATAATGCAGCATTCATAGAACTGGTGGAGGAAAGCGGGGCTAATGTAGTCATCGATGACCTGTCTTTTGGCACCAGGTCTTACTGGCATGATGTAGAGTTCACCGATAACCTTTTGACCGGTATTGCCACCCGCTATTTGGCCAAGATTCCCTGTCCGCGAACCTACAAGCAACGGACAGGAACACATCAACAGGATCTGGAAAACAGATTTGGCTATCTGGGTGATTTCGTCAGGGATTTCAATGTGAACGGAGTCGTCATCTATGTGCTGCGGTATTGTGATACCCATGCCTTTGATGTCCCGGATGTGAAGGAATACTTCCAAGGAAAGAATATCCCCGTGCTGGATATTGAAGACGAATACTCCACCAGCAGCTTTGCCAGACTTAAGACCAGGATTCAAGCATTTCTTGAGATGATCGGTTAGCAGGAGAAACTATGGAGACGCCTAAGGGGAAAACCACCGCCGAAAAATCAACTGAAATGTCCAAAAGGGTGCGTATGATGGTCAAGGGCATGTCCCAAAAAGCCCATGAGGCCAGAGCAAAGGGGCAGCCCGTAGCCTATTTGTTCATAGGGAGCTATTATGACGAGATCCTGAGGGCCATGGACATCGTTCCGGTGGGCACTGAGAACTTTGCCGGGCTCTGTGCTGCCAAAATGGATGCCGAGCGTTTCCTGGACAAAGCGGAGTCCGAGGGTTATCCCAGGCACCTGTGCACCTATGCCACCTGCGGTATTGGTTTTGACGCCATGCGCCGGGAGCTGGGTACCCAACCACCAAATGCCCCTGACGGCGGCATGGCAATGCCCACGGTGATGCTAGGCAGCGGCATGATGATTTGCGACCCCAGATACAAATGGTATCAAGCGGCACAGCGCTATAACGATGTACCCGTGCATGTTCATGGCTTCCTATGGCCCCCTGTTGATGCCAACCTCAAAGAGGTGCAGGGTTACTACGTCAAGTATATCAGGGATGAGCTTCAAGGGCTGGTTGACTTTCTGGAGAAGCAACTGGGCAAAAAGATGGACTGGGACCGGTTGAGCAAGGTCCTGGACCTCAGTGAGAGAACCCTTAAAGTATGGAATGATGCCTATCAGTTACGCAAGGCAGTTCCGGCGCCGATGCCGACGGAGGATGCCTTGAACACCATGGTTCCTGGCTTTTTTATGCTGGGCACCCAGGAGGCGCTGGACTTTTATCAAGAGCTATACAAAGAAATAAGCTACAGGGTGGACAATAAAATAGGCGTCATCCCCAATGAGAAGTACCGCTTGCTATGGGGTGCAGGCCTCCCCCCCTGGTTTAGCTTGATAATCTTTAATTACTTTGAAAGTCTGGGAGCGGTGTTTCCCATAGAGACTGCCTACCCTCCTCTGCCAGTTGTTGAGGTGCCCAGAGAGCTCCACCCCCTGGATCGGCTGGCTTTGCGAGCCTTTAAGCAGTGCACCTATAGATACGAAAAGGCACAGAAACACTCCGGCAACCCAGATGTTGAGTGGCTTTTAGAGCTGATAGAGGACTATAAGATAGACGGAGTGGTCTGCCACAGGGCTTCTACCTGTCGCACACTGCACGTAGGCCAACTCTATCTGTTGGATGTGCTGAAAAAGTATATAGATATACCGACGCTTATTCTAGAAAGTGACATCGTAGATATGCGGGCCTATTCCGAAGCTGATACTCATGCCCAAATAGATGCCTTCATCGAGACGGTGGACACGTATAAAAAGAAAAGGGCAGCCTGATAAAAGAGTATGTAGGGTGGGTTGCATTGGGCAACCCACCTTTACACTAAGACCCTGCTTTACCAATGTTGTGAGTGCGGAAGGCATAAGCGCAATTATAAGCCAGGCATGAAGCCGGAACGCTATACCCGCCAAAACTCTTGACATTATTCCGACATGCGGGTATGATGCCGGCATGAACCCTATCGAATTGCCAAGACTGACATGCTTACGTTGCGGGCATGTCTGGATACCCAGGCAGCCAACTGAACCCCAAAAGTGCCCGAGTTGTACTTCTCCATATTGGAATAAGCCAAAATGGAAGGGGATAAAAAGGTGACCGATACTAATACTATATGGGGAATTCTTATCGGCGGAGCCCTCACTATGACCGCAGTCTTTGTCCAATCCTTCTTTTCTGGTAAAGAGAGTAAACGGCAAATAGCAGCAAGGAGAGAAGAACAATCCGCTCAATTTGAGCACGACCTCGAAGTAAGCCAAATTTCTCGAAGAATTGACCTACAATCAGCCTATCTAAAGCCCCTTCAAGAAAAAATAAGTGACTGTTATAAGTTGCACTTAAAAATGGAAGACACGTTGAGGTCAATAAGAGTTCGGTACGGTGATCCGCCTGACCCTAATAAAAATGCATTTCTTATGGAAATCTTGCCAGACTTCAAGTACGCCCATCTGGTTAATATCTTTGAAGAATCGTATGAGTGCTTGGAGGGTATTCATAGCGAAATCGAAATTATCATGTCTAGGTGCAGTGACGTCAAGATAACTTTCTTAGTAAGTGATTTCACTTTTATGACGATATTTGACCTCCCATTAGCAATCTTTTCCCTTAAGGCTCTTGCCGGTCTTAGTTTTATTCCTGCGAATGAGATTGAGAGGGAACCTGTCAGTCTTCAGAAAATTGAAAATCAATTGTCGGAAGCCAGGCGCCGCATGACTGAGACTCATGCTGATATTGAACGAATACTTAGCGGAGCCAGGGAGACAAAATGAATAAGAGTGCTACGAGAACCGCCGTTTATTGCCGAGTCAGTATGTAGGGTGGGTGGAACGCAGTGCAACCCACCTATACATCTTAATGGTGGGTTCGTTTCACTTAACCCACCCTACGGCTTGTGACACCCCGTTTATCTCGCCTTGCCCCATTTCTGATTGTATTTCTCTTTAACCTGGGGGTTAAGCAAACCAACAGGCCATTCCCCTTTAAAGACCCTGGCTATCTCGTCAGCAGGACGAAGCAACTGCTCCATATACGCTGGAATTGAGAAATGGGCCGAATGTGGGGTGACGATGACGTTATCAAGCTTTAACAGAGGGTCATCAGGGTCAATCGGTTCTGGCTCGGTGACATCAAGCGCTGCCCCGGCCAGATAACCTTCAGTCAGGGCAGCGTATAAGGCCTTGTGGTCAACCAGAGGTCCCCGGGCAGTGTTGATCAAATAAGCGGTAGGTTTCATCTTTTTGAACTGCGTCAGACCTAGCATATGTCTGTTCTCAGGGGTCAGAGCGCTGTGGACAGAGATAATATCAGACTCAGTGAGCAATTGGTCAAACTCCACCCATTCCACACCCAGCTCATCAAAAAGGCTCTGGGGTATATACGGGTCGTAGGCGATAATCCTCAGCCTGAAGCCTTTTGCCTTTGGCACCAGGGTTCGCGGAATTCGACCAAAGCCGATAAGCCCCAGAGTCTGTCCACACAGTCTGGACATCTTGGGCCAAATGCCCCGTTGGATGTCAGAGTCTGTCTGCGCTTCCCATCCCCCCTTTTTGACGGCATCATTCAACTGGACGATTCGCCTGGTGCAGGCCAGGATAAGCGCCATTGTATGATCGGAGACCTCCTCCAGGGAGCAGTCAGGTATGTTGATAGCTAAAATACCTTGCTCTGTTGCCGCCTCAACGTCCAGGTAATCATATCCAATGCCTATACTCTGGACAAGCCTGCATTTGGTCAATCTCTGCATCACCTTTCTGGAAAAGGGCTGAAAGGTGGCCACACCTACTACAGCGTCGGCATCATGGGCAGCAGCAATGATCTCATCCTCTGTAGTACAGTGTTTTTTTACAAATTCTACTTCCAGACCTGCTTCTCTGAGCATCTCTCCGTAATCTGGCATGAACGCACCTGGCACGTCCAGAACTTGAACTACCTTAAAGCTCATGCTCTTTCCTCCGAATATGTCATTCTGAATCCGCCTCAGGCGGATGAAGAATCTCTCCCTGCGGGAGTCTGACAGCCTTTGCCCTCCTGCCTCCCCCATTCTTGGGGGGAGAATTGGGAAGCTGGGGGACACCCCCAAACCCCCGCCAAAGGGGCTTCGCCCCTTGTGGAATCCCCATTTTCATAATTTATGGTGCTGGTTGCAAGCCAACATGGCGGATTCTTTAAAAGTGTCATTCTGAATCCGCCTCTGGCGGATGAAGAATCTCTCCCCACGGGAGTCTGACAGCCTTTGCCCTCCTGCCTCCCCCAATCTTGGGGGGATAGCGGAAGGAGTTGGGGGACACCCCCACACCCCTGCCAAAGGGGCTTAGCCCCTTATGGAATCCCAGTTTTCATAATTTATGGTGCTGGTTGCAAGCCAACATGGCGGATTCTTTAAAAGTGTCATTCTGAATCCGCCTCTGGCGGATTCATTAAAAGTGTCATTCTGAATCCGCCTCTGGCGGATTCAGAATCTCTCTCCACGGGAGTCTGACAGCCTTTGCCCTCCTGCCTCCCCCAATCTTGGGGGGATAGTGGAGGGAGGATGTGGGGGACACCCCCAATCCCCCGCCAAAGTAGTTTCACCACTTATGGAATCCCTATTTTCATATTTGGATATTCTTTGCTAGCTTCAGACCTTCCCGGAAAGCTTCCCTGTTGCGCTTCAGTACGGACTCTTTGGAGACATATCTTCTAGCCAACTCTTCCTCAATGAGGTCGGCGGAGACTGCTTTGACTACTCCGGTGTAAACCCCAAGCAGAACCAAATTATTGAGCTGGCTGTCGCCCATGCTCATAGCTACTTCCAGCCCTGCGACTGGCACTAACTTTACGTCTTCTCTTTTCTGACTGTCCTTTAATCCAGCGCTCTCAACGATCATAACTCCGCCAACGCTCACACGATGCTCTATTGTTTTGATCTGAGAGCCATCGAAAAGCACTACTGTCTCGGCATGGTCCAGCAATGGCGAAGTGATCTCTTCGTTTGAGAAGATGACGGTACACTCACAAAGTCCTCCGCGCCTGGAGGCATCATAAGAAGGGACCCAGGAGACATATTTGTATTTTTGGAGTGCGGCACAGGCAAGTAGCTGCCCGGCGGTAAGCACTCCCATACCACCAAGTCCAGCCAGCATTAATTCAACTCTTGAAGATTCCTCTTTTGCCATAAATTTCCTCCTAGACTCGTGTGTACCGACACTAAATTCGCTCTACATTCTTGAATTCGCCCAGAGGAAACTCAGGGATCATTTTCTCCTCTATCCATTTAAGCGACTCAAGAGGGCTAAGGTGCCAATTTGGTGGACAGTTGGAAAGAACCTCAACAAAACTGAGACCTACGCCTTCCATCTGCTTTCTGAAAGCTGTCTTGATATATTTTTTAGTACGTTGGTAATTAGCGGGAGTGTTTATTGCACCTCTGGCACTGTAAGCTACCCCCTTGAATATGGCTGCCAGTTCGGCGGTATGTGTAGGGAATCCATCATGGTTTGTACCGCGGCCACCGGGAGAAGTGCTGGTTACCTGACCCATCAAGGTGGTGGGGGCCAACTGACCACCGGTAGTGCCATAGTTGGCATTGTTGCACATAATCATGGTTAGCCGCTCAGCACGAGTCAGAGCACCAATAAAGGCTCCTGCCCCAATGGCGATACAATCACCATCCCCCTGGATGGTACATACGATAGCATCTTGTCGTAGCCGTTTAATAGCTGTAGCAACATCAGGTGCCCGGCCATGAGCGGCCAGTATGCTATCAATATTAAGTACGGCGGTTGAATTGCCATGACAGCCGGCTCCGATAACCCCAATGGTTTTACTATATATGTTTAGTTCCTGCAGTACTTCAGCGAACAGACGGCCCAGAGTCCAATACTGACAGCCGGGGCAAATTTGTGAAGGCACTGACCTTACTATTGGTGCTGTCAACCTTACTTTAGTCACTGACTTATCACTCATAGGAGTCTCCTTATCTCTTGAAGCACTCTACCAGGAAGAATCATCTCCCCATCGGTAGGTAGGTGACGGGCTTGAACGCCCAATAGTGCTACATCGGTTCGTCCTTGGACTGCCATTCTGACATCATCTACTATCTGGCCCAGGCTATCCTCAACCACCAGAAAACGGTAGCCTTGGTCAGCCTTTTCCCTGATAATCTGGGTAGGGAAGGGCCAGAGAGTTATCGGCCGGATTAGCCCTACTTTAAGTCCCTGAGAGCGGGCCATCTTAATGGCTTCCTTCGATACCCGGGATGGATATCCATAGGCCACAAGAAGCAGTTTTGCATCCTCAGCCTGATACATCTCATATCTAACCTCGGCATCTGCCATTTGTTTGTATTTCTGGTCCATGTGCTCCAGCCAGCTCAGATAAGTCATATATCCCCGGGAGGGCGCAACACCGGGGGCTGAGTGAAGAAGGTGGGTCATTCCGTCTTTTTGATTTTCTCTGCCTCTAATGGCCCATGTTTTCTCCGGTAGAGGGCCGAATTCAATAGTCTTCATCTCAAACGATTCCATAATCAGCCCCATGATGCCATCAGAGAGTACAACTACAGGATTGCAATACTTATCCGCAAGGTAAAAAGCTAGCTGCACAAAATCATGGACTTCCTGAACGGAAGATGGAGCTAAAACGATGTTCTTATAGCCACCTTGTCCTCCACCGCGGGTAGCACTGAGATAGTCCATCTGAGCATGTCTGACACTACCAGCCCCTGGTCCGCCGCGCTGAACCAGTACAACTACACAGGGAAGCTCAGCAGCGGCTATGTGTGACATTCCTTCCTGCATCAACCCCCAACCCGGGCCGGAGGTGGAGGTTATCACTCTGAAGCCAGCGGCAGCACCCCCATAGAGCATATTAATTGAGCCTGTTTCAGATTGTGATTGGACAAAAACCCTTCCTCTCTTGGGGAATTCACGGGCGAACCATTCCGGAATTTCATTCTGTGGTGTTATAGGATAACCAAAGAAGCCATCACAACCTGCATTCAGGGCTCCCCAACCGACTGCTTCATTTCCTTGAACAAACATACGTTCTGTCATTTAGAACCCTCCTGGTGCAAAAACAATACTTATAGCAAGGCCAGTTTTCATGTATGACACTTAACCTGATTTGGCTGTCTCGCTTTCAACGTATTTGTAGACCTCTATAGCAAAATGGGGACACATCCATTCACAGATTCCACAAGCATTACAATTATCCGGGTTGGCGAAATCAGGTAGCAAATATCCTTGAGGAGTAAATTTATCCCCACGTATAATAATACATCCGCGAGCACAGAATTTCTGGCAATACCCGCAGCCACGGCACATGGCATCCTTAATAACTATCTCACCTTTGGCCATTGCTCTTTCCCCCTATGTTTTGTGTAGAGATCTCTGAAAAAGTCTTATTCAACCCCCTTTATCCCCCACTCTTGGGGGATTTGTGAAGCTGGGGGGTGTACCCCCAGACCCCCAGCAGGATGTGTCCTGCACCTCTTTTTCAGAGATCTCTGTGTACTTTTCAGCATCAGGATCGTGTTGTTTGCATAACATATACTATAACAAACTACCATGAATAACTTTTATTAACGCTCCAGGCGGAGAAATCAACCTCTAACATGTAGCTATCCGTCCTGGTAGCTATGCCAATATGCCACCGCCAAGTCCAATAGGTTTAGTGCCAATTATTTGACCCTTCTCCAGCTCCTCAATTTCAACTTTGGAAAGCCCCAGGATTGTACCCAGGACATATTCATTGTGTTCCCCCAACTTTGGGGCTGGTCTCATTTCGAGGGGAGTCTCGGAAAATCTGAGTGGCCAGGTCGGGTAGAGCTGTGTACCCACTATATCCCGGGATAGCTCTTGGAAGAATCCCCTCTCTTTAAAATGTGGTTCTTCATTCAATGTTTCGGGGCTAGCTACTGCGCCGGCAGCCACCCTAGCCTTTTGAAGAATAGTCATCGCCTCATAATAATCATGCTCAAGAGTCCATTTTTCGATCAGTTTATCGAGGGCATCCTGGTTTTTCCATCTATTAAGCGGGGTAGAAAATCTTTCATCCTTTGCCAGTCCTGGGTTCCCTATAGCCTGGCAAAGGGCTTTCCACTCCTCGTCAGACGAAATGGCAATGGACAACCACATATCCTCACCTTTGCAGGGATAGACGCCATGCGGTGCCATAACCGGATCTCTATTGCCGAGTCGGCCCCATATCCTCTTGTTCATGCAGTAATCTAACATAGGCACCCCAAGCAGGCAAGTCAGGGTTTCTATTTGGGACACATCAATGAGTTGTCCCTCTCCGGTGCGGCGCCGGTGTTCCAGTGCTACCTGAATGGCAAAGGCCGCCTGCATCCCTACAATTGGGTCAGCAGCACCGCCCATGTTCTGCGGAGGACCATCAGTATAGCCGGTGAGATAGGCGAGCCCTGAGGTCTGCTCGAAGGCTATCCCATAGCCAGCGTGGTCTTGCCAGGGACCGGTCATACCGTAGCCAGGCACAGATACCATAATTAAGTCCGGTTTGATTCCTTTCAGAACCTGGTAGGTGAGGTTGAAGTTTCTCATAACCCTGGTGGTGAAATTTTCGATCACCACGTCGCTTACTCTGACCAACTCCTTGAACAACTCAACCCCTTGGGTCTTATTCAAGTCCAAAGTGATGCTGTATTTGTTTACGTTGGTGCAATTCCATGGCCCGTAGGCTTCCCACCACCCATCAAATACTGCAGTGCCAAATCTGAAGCTGTCAGGATGCTGGATTGATTCCACCTTGATCACTTCAGCCCCCATCCCGCCGAGGTAAGCGGTGCAGAAAGGACCTGACCAAACAGTGGACAGATCGCATATCCTTATCCCTTCCAAGGGCAAGTTAGACATAACGCCTCCTTAACAAATCGGCGGCTAGATTATACCAGCCTGCCTGAGCCTCACCAGGTCCTCTTTACCGTAGCCCAAGAGCTTACCATAGACCTCCACATTATGCTCGCCTAGAAGGGGGGCTAGCCTCTTTATCTGCCAGGGCGTCCGGGACATCTTGAGAGAGGCTCCTGGCTGGGTTATCTTGCCCAATGACGGATGCTCGACCTCAACAAAGTAGTCTCTGGCTTGATATTGAGGTGACTCCAGTATGTCCTCAGTATTGTAGACCATAGCCACAGGAACCCTCCAGTCGCGACCCTCAGCGAATATCTTCTCCCTAGTTCTCTCCATCAGCCAGGGATGTATCCGTTTGTATACTTCCCCACGACGCCGAAGACGCGCTGCCAGCGTGTTGTAGTCGGGATTTTCAGCCCAATCAGGCATGTCCATAAGTGCACACAGGTCTCTCCAATGAGCCCCCGTGAGGGTATTTATCCCAACATAGCCATCCTTACATTCTTCGACGCTGGGGGTGTATACCCACCTCACCTTTGACCACCCGGTATTTCTGGGGAAGCAGCTCATTGCTACAGGATAGCAGTTCATGGTAGATACTGCTTCCGCTAGCGATACCTCAACATGCTGTCCTATGCCAGTCTCTGCCTTGTGAATGAGCGCTGTCATGGTGCCGGTGGCAGCATATATTCCGCCAATGTATTCCGCTATTCTTAGTGCGCCTGCCGCTCTAACCGGCTCACGAGTGGTCTCTCCTCTTGAACGTAACCATCCTCCCAGAGACTGTAACACAATGTCAGTGGCCTTGTAGTCTCTGTAGGGGCCACTCTGGCCGAAATTGGAAATTGAGGTCATCACCAGACCCCGGTTGATGGCTTTCAGGTCGCCATGGGACAGTCCCAGGCTGGGCATCACGCTAGGGCTGAAGTTCTCCACCAAAACGTCTGCCTGCTTGACCAACTCGTGGAAAATCTTTATCCCGGTGTCGGTCTTAAGATTGAGAGTGATGCCCAGCTTATTGGTGTTGAGATAGAAAAAAAGCCCGCTTGCTTCCGGGTCGGGTTTGTCATTGGGGAATGGGCCTGCCTTTCTTGACGGGTCACCTCCCTCTGTCCTCTCCACCTTGACTACTTCGGCCCCGAAATCTGCCAGCAGCCTGGCACAGTAAGGCCCAGCTATGTGGTGGCCAATGTCCAAGACTCTGATGCCACTCAAAGCTTGAGCAAACATGGCGCATGCCTCCTCCTTTGTAGACTTCTGCCCTCGCCCTTTCTTGTATTGGTATGGTGTCTCTGTTAGCGATTGGCGCTAGTCAGCCATTTAAGAAGGGGTACCCGACATGCCACACCCCCAAGATCATTCCCAAATCGTCCACCTACAGCCATAGACCACCTGCTTCTACCACAATTTAACTGGTTTGCAAAGAGAATGCAACGACCTAAAGATGTAAATCCATGGTTCCACCTTGTCCAAAGGTACCGCTGAGTATCAGCACTATCAGGTGCTTGATAACGGCTAGGCCGAAATATGCGTCTGGACAACGACATGCTGGATACCCTTGCCCACCATCAGAAAGCCATTAAGACCTTTGATAGCGTAATATTGGCATGACACTTCTCCAGGGGAGGATGCACGACGAAGATCCGTATGATATGATATGCATAGTAGCCCTGGAGTTGATGGTGGTGGCCTCAAGCGCTGTGGTGAGGAAGTTTAAGGGAATAAAACGGCTACAAATGTGTCCACGGGTTTCCTCTGGGAAGAATCGCATAGGGGGGGTGACAGCAATGCGAAAGCGACTAGGGATTGGCATTGTCGTGGTATTGGCCTTATCATTGATTGTCAGCCTTATTGTCCCGGCCAGTGCCATTGCCAAGGCCAAAGGTCCCCAAGACACGGTGACTGCTTTTATGAAGGATGCTACCGCTTTGAAGGTAGATAAAGCGGTCAGCTACTGGGTGACGGAGGAAGGCGACAATGTCCGTTCCAACCTGCAGAGCATACCATCCGGGACAAAGATATCCTTATCCAAGTTGAAGGTCTCGGTGACCAAGCAGACTACGGACACGGCTGAAGTCAGTGCCACCTATAATATCAAAATAAAGTCCAAAGGCAAGGCTACTATAAGTAGAAGCAATGAACAAGCCTCTTTTACGCTGAAAAAGGTAAACGCTAAGTGGCTGATCTCCAGTTCCACTATATGGAGTAATGAGCTTGGGAAACAGGCTGCGGCGATTCTTACGCCAACGCCTACTCCCACACCAGCCGGGGTGGTGAAGATTGGCGCTATCATGGCCTGGAGCGGGCCGATGGCGATGTCTGGTCTCCTGGCAGACCAGATTATAGCCTTGGTGGAGGAGCAGGTTAAGGATACGGGTGGCATACTCGGTGGTAGACAGATTAAGTTCATCAGAGGTGACGACCGCGGGACGGTTGCCGGTGCAGCAGGCCAGGCCAACAAGCTGGCACTGGAGGATAAAGTAACTATCCTTACCCTGGGTGGTGAGTCTGCTGCCCACTTCACTGCGGTATCTGATGTAGCCGAGGAACTTAAAGTGCCCTATGTGGCCCTTGCCACAATTTACGGCGTAGCGGCTAGGAAGTATAGTGCTTGCCTATACTACCACGAGACTACAATAGGGGGAATTGCCAACTTCCTGATAGATGTGGTGAAGCCTAAGACAGTCGCTTACCTGGCATATGACACCGAGGATGCCCATCAAAACCTTGATGGTGTGGAGGGTGTCGTGGGTGCCCGGGACCGTCTGAAGGCTAAGGGGATAGACATTGTATATGAGCAGTATTTTCCCCCGGGTACGGCAGACTTCTCTCCATATCTAACCAAGATCAAATACGTGAAGCCCGATATCCTGGTGGCCGTTCTCAATGATGTGGGGCAAGCAATTACGATAAATAAGCAGATAGCGGAGTTAGGTGGTTGGGGCAGCATTAAGTATTATTGTGCTACCGAACCAGGCAGTGCTAAATCAGCTATTACCATACCATCGGCTGTGGGCACTTATGTGAGGGTGCTGTGGATGCCGGGAAGCGATGACCCTGGAATGAAAGCCTTCGAGGATGTTTTCAAGCAGAAGTATAAGCGGCTGCCCACCTCCGACGTGACTTACTTCTACAATGGTTTCTGGACAGCCATCAAGGCCATTGAGCTTGCCGGCACTGATGACCCTGGTAAAGTCGCTCAGGCCCTGCGCTCAGGCAATCTGGAATGGGACTCAGCCTGGGGGCATCTGCGTATAGGTACCAATGGAACAGGTGATGTCAAGGGCACGGTGGTCCAGATCCAGGAGGGCGGCAAACTGGTCAAGGTGTGGCCTTAGTAAGTGAGCCCCAGGTGAGATCGCTGCCAACCGGCTAACCAACAGGTGTGGGGCTAAATGCCAAGGAAACCTCGGATGACAAAGTCAATACGGGGGTGTAGGAAGATGAAAGCGGCTGTCTTTTATGGCCCGCGAGACATAAGAGTCGAGGAGGTGGAAAAGCCCAAGGTAGAGGCCGGCGAAATCCTGATCAAAGTCAGAGCCTGTGGTATATGTGGTTCTGATCTGCATACATACAAGCTCGGCATATTCCGTGAGTTGGGCGTGCCCATCGGCGATGACCGCTTGATACTGGGGCACGAGTACAGTGGTGATGTGGCGGAGGTCGGCGAGGGTGTGGATGGCGTAAGGGTCGGCGACCGGGTCACTGCGGTGAGCATGGGCGGGATGGCGGAGTATGTAAAGACTTTCGCCTTTCTGAACGGCAACCTCTTCCATCTTCCGCCAGAGGTAGGATATGAGGAAGCGGCCACCAATGAGCCGTTGGCCACCTCCCTCCATGCCGCAAATCTCGCCAGCCCGGCTGAAGGCGAGACTATACTAATCGCCGGGGCAGGAATCATAGGTCTGGGGATACTCCAGGTGTTGAAAGCCAGACATAACAATAAGGTCATGGTGGCGGATATCTCTAACAAGCGACGGGACATGGCGAAGCAGTTGGGAGCTGACGATGTAATTGACCCCACTACTGTTGACCTTTCCGAGCAGGTGACGCAACTGGTGGGCACGTGGCCGATGATGTTTTCCCCTGGACAGACAACCAGTGCTCTTGACATCGCAATGGATTGTGTAGGAACGACAGTCGGCTCGACCAGAATTCCTGTGATAGCACAACTACTTGGCATCGTCCGTGAGAATGCTAAAGTGGTGCTGGTGGGCACGCATGAGGACAAGGTGACCCTTGATCTCAACGTAATCATGGGCAAGGGGCTGAGGGTGTTAGGCTCCGTCGCCTACGGCCCCGATGAGTTGGCGGAGTCCCTGGAGATGATGCGCTCCGGCAAGGTGAACCGCAAACCACTGATAAGTCATGAGTTTTCTCTGAATGAGGCTAAGGAGGCCTTCGAGACGCAACTGATGGCTCACAAGGCCATCAAGGTACTTCTCAAACCCTGAGGAGACTAGGCTTTTGTTCCGTCCACAGTGTGGGATGCAATATTATTAACAACATTATTAACAACGGAGGTGCTAGCAATGGCAACGCTATGTGGGGCGGACCTATTTGTCAGGGCGCTGAAGAGAGAGGGAGTCAAGTACATTTTCACCCTCTGCGGCGGTCATATCAACCCTATATACAATGCCTGCATTGATGACAGTATTGAGATCATCGACGTCCGCCATGAACAAGTGGCTGCACATGCCGCTGCCGGCTGGGCACGGGTTACTGGTGAACCCGGGGTTGCCGTGGTGACGGCGGGGCCAGGAGTCACCGACTCTGTTTCTGGAATAGCCGAGGCCTTTACTGCTGGCTGTCCCATGATTGAGTTCGGGGGGCGTATTCCTCTAACAGACTATGACAGAGGGGCAATGCAGGAGATAGATCAGGTGCGGATCATGGAGCCCATAACAAAGTGGGCGAAAACAATATATGAAGCGAAAAGAATACCAGAGTATGTAAGCATTGCTTTCAGGCAGGCGAAGAGCGGTACGCCGGGCCCTGTCTACCTGGAATGTCCAATAGATATCCTTCTTACCAAGGTTGAGGAGAGCGATGTGTATTTCCCCCAGAAGTACTATGTTGAGGTGGAGGGAGGGGGTAATCCCTCACAGATAAGGGACGCTGTGGAACGGCTGATGGCGGCGAAACGCCCTGTGATGGCCGTTGGCGATGGGGTATTCTGGTCAAAGGCTGATAAGGAACTCAGGGAATTTGTGGAACTGACGGAAATACCGGTACACTTCTACAGTGTTTTCTCCCAGGGTGCAGTTCCCGCAGATCATCCTCTTGCCCCGGGCCCGGCGGCGGGAGCACTGGCTGATGTGGTGTTTGCGTTGGGGTTAAAGATTGATTTCATTTCCGGTTTTGGACGTCCGCCGGCTTTCAACGCCGAGGCCAAGTTCATCCAGGTAAGCACCGATGCTAACGTCGTTGGCTATAATCGTGACGCAGATGTTGGCATTGTAGGGAGCCCCAAAATAGTGCTGAGGCAGATGATGGAGGAGATTAAGCGCACGAAGAAAAAGGTCAGCCGGTCTGATTGGATCGCCGAGTTGGGCTCCATTGCAAAGATGATGGAAGAGCAGACAGCGGGGTCCTATGGTGCTGACTCACTACCCATCCACCCCGGCCGTCTTGCTAAGGAAGTGGTAGAATTCCTGGACAGAGATGCAATAGTAGTTGTCGACGGGGGCGATAATTCTGGGGGATGGTTTGCCCCCTTACTCAAACCGAAGTTCATGGGGCAGGTGATGTCCTCTGGCTCTCTGGGATGCCTCGGGGTCGGCACTGGCTTCGCCATGGCGGCCAAGCTGGCTAACAGAGACAAGCAGGTGCTGATCTACTTCGGTGATGGCACCTTTGGACTTAACGGGATGGAGTTTGACACTTTTGTTCGACATAACCTGCCCGTAGTAGCGGTGATATCCAATGACAGCGCCTGGGGCATAGTCAGGCATTGGCAGCGCATGGACTACGGCGCTGAGCGCTGTGTCGGGACGCAACTCAAGCCGCGCCAGCGCTATGACAAGATGGTGGAGGCGCTAGGCGGATATGGCGAATACGTGGATAGGATTGAGAATATCAAGCCGGCCCTTTCCCGTGCCTTTGCTTCTGGCCTGCCGGCATGTGTAAACGTGGAGGTAGACCCTACTGCCGTGAGTTTTGTCACCACCTGGTTAAAAGACAATATGATAGCGCCGCGCTGTTAGCCACGCTTTATCGGTTAGTATAAGGAGGAAGCAGATGGGTATAGAGATCAAGGGCAAGGTGGCTCTCATTACAGGGGGTGCTCAGGGGATTGGGCTAGGCATAGCAAAGGAGTTTCTCAACGCAAAGGCAAAGGTGGCCATTTCTGATATCAATGAAGAGCGTCTGAAAGAAACCACCGATGATCTGAAGAACCGTTTTGGCGAAAATGTCCACGGAATAGTTGCCGATATCTCCTTGGAAGAGGATATCAAGAAGATGGTTGTCGAGACCGTCCGAAGGTTCGACGCAATCGATATACTGGTCAATAACGCGGGCACTGGTGCCATAAATCTTTTTTGGAATATGTCTGTTGCAGAATGGGATACGGTCTTCAATGTTAACCTTAGGGGCACCTTGCTCTGTACCAAGGAAGTAGTGAAACTCATGCTCGAAAAGGGTACAAAGGGTAGAATTATCAACGTGTCCTCCATCAATGATCACGTGCCTACTACAGGAATGTCTGCCTATTGTGCTTCCAAAGCAGGAATATCCATGTTTACCCGAGTGGCTGCTGTGGAACTAGGGCCGCATGGAATCAATATCAATGCTGTTGCGCCAGGATTTACCATGACTTCTATGACAGAGGGGCTTCTTAATCTTCCTGGTTTCAAGAAGGCTGCTCTGGATCGCACGCCAAAGGGCAGATATGGTGAGCCGGAGGACATCGCAAAAGTGGCTCTCTTTCTGGCCTCAGAATATGCTAACTGGGTTACCGGACAAATTATCAACGTGGATGGGGGCGTGTCCCTCATGGGTCTTCCAAAGTACTACGAAGAAATGACCAAAGCTCTGTGAATTGTCAGCGTCATAGGCGGAGGTATATGCCAAAAAGATGCTCCCTGGGTTCCTACCTCCACCAGTGTGTTTCTCCACAATTTGACAAGGAACTCTCTTGGGTTGACACGGTGCTAGAGCAGTGTATAATATGACTCATTGGTGGCAGATGGGCAATATTGATGTGTGAGGGGGGCCATGGTGTCGCTGGTTTCAAGCGAATACTATTAGGCAGTTGAAGAGGGTGTGCTCGGTCTATGCCGAGCGAGCCCTCTTTGCTTTCTAACATTGGCTAGAGTCACATATTCAGGTGATTGGCAGCAATAGCCCAGCCAGGCAGATTTAGAGAGGATGCAGAATGGTAAGGTTTTTTACGCACTCAGTACTTCCGCATTTGGTTAGCGCAGCTATAGCCAGTATGGTAGCGCTCATCCTGTATCTAGCTAAAATGGAAGGCCGAAACTATTTGCTATTGCTCCTAGTACCAGCAGCATTTACGTTCTTAATCTATAGGAGCAAGTAGAAAAGGACTATGCAAAGTGAATATGAATGACCATCAGCCGTGCTAACGCATTGGAGTTCCGCCTGCCCAATAGGTCCAGGCTGGAATGGAATTGTTTCTCTGCCTCCCTCACCCTGAGCAGGGCAATATCCAGCATCCCCTCTGCAGTCCTCACTTTAGCCGACTAGTAGTCATTCACAAATCACCCCATATTCTTCAGCCAATATAATTGTTCTTTAATATTGCATATACCATAATAACAATAAACCGCTCAAAGACATGTCAAGAAACCAGTGAGGGCAGTCAAGAAAATGTCAAGAAATGGTTTTCAAAATGCTCGGGGGAGGAAGAGCAAGAAACTAACCCCTTGAGGTAAGAATCTTATGGCGATCCGACGGTTGATTGTTGCAGATGATATAGGCAAGAACCCTGGGAAATGTCGTTGAACATAACGCCCGATTGTTCAGGGTAAAATATAACAATCTTGATAATTTATTTCTGCAGCCTCGGTTTGGGTTGAAGCTGGTGGCTGGTAAAACTCGAACTTTCGAGAAGACGTTTTCCTGGGGATATTGAGAGTGGCAGGTAATTTAAGGTAATTATATTACCATTGGTGGAGATAGGGGGATTCGAACCCCCGACCTCTGCGATGCGAACGCAGCGCTCTCCCAATTGAGCTATATCCCCGACCAAGAGATTATAACAAGTGCTCATTGCCTATTCAAGCTTTATGTCCCCGGGACCATCCTATTCTTGACTGATAATATAACATAGACTAAAATATTAGTTTTAGAGACTACTATCGAGGTACTTTATGCCGATCTATGAGTATGAATGTTTCTCTTGCGGCGCTCATTTTGAGCGCCGCCAGAGATTTGATGAGGAGCCGGTAGGTATTTGTCCTAGCTGTCAGGGCAAAGCGCGCCGCGTCATCCATTGCGTGCCAGTCATTTTCAAAGGCAGTGGCTTTTATGTCACCGATAACCCCAAGAATACTTACTCGGAGTCAGGTCAAAAGAAACTTGAGGGGAAAAAGCCGGAAGAGGCGAAAAAAACAGAGGATAAGCAGCCTGATAATAAAAAATCTGAGGACAAGAAGACGGAGGCAGTCTCCACCTCAAGCAAGAAGGATACTGAGAAGTGAAGGCGCTGGTACAGCGCGTTAGCAAGGCCTCGGTCAGTGTGGGTGATCAGGTAGTAGGTAGCATTGACCGGGGTCTTGTTGTTTTTCTGGGGGTGGCAGTTGAAGATTCAGAAAAGGATGCGGTCTATATGGCCGATAAGGTGCTGAATCTGCGCATCTTCTCTGACGAAGCTGGCAAATTTAACCTTTCCCTGCTGGATTGTCGGGGGGAACTCTTGGTAATAAGTCAGTTCACCCTGCTGGCCGATACTCGCAAGGGGCGCCGCCCTAACTTCATAGCCGCAGCCCCGCCCGATAAGGCGGAGTCCCTTTTTGGGCGTTTCGTGGAACTGGTGAGAGCCAGCGGACTCAAGGTGGATACCGGTGTGTTTGGGGGGCGGATGCTGGTACAAATCTACAATGAGGGCCCGGTGACCATCATGCTGGACAGCCGGGAGCATATTCCAGCACAGGCTTGACCCCGCGAAATCGCCACAAATGGCATTTGCAACATGCTGCAATAATTCAAAAGCTGTTTTTCAACCTTCGCGAAGACTGAGATAGATAATTCCTTGATTGTCCTGCTAAAGAAAAACTTGCAAAAATAGCTTTCAGGCTGATCTAAAACATCTAGCCATTTTTACTGCTATCAGGCCATTGACGCTTTTCTGTTTTTGTGATATACTGCAACTAGTTGCAATAAATAAGGAGGAAAAAGACATGGCATGTTTTCTTGTACCTGCAGGAGAGGCTATTGTGACCACCGTTGTGCAGAAGGTTGTGGGCAAGAGAGAGAAGGGAGTTAGTGAGGAAAGGACTGGGAATACAGGGGTGAAATGGAGCCAGAGATTGGGCTGGCTGAATAAGCTATTATGGGGTGGAGTTATACTGTTGGGTTTGGAGCATATATGGCATGGGGAAGTTGTCCCCTGGCCACCTTTTTTGACAGCAATGGATAAACCAGGAGAAACAGGTCCAATGCTTCATGAGATGTGGACATATGGTGTACCTATGGCCATAGTCGTAACAGCAGTCTGGGCAATAATGGTTGTATTTGTTGAACTAAGGGCCAAAGCTACTAAGGATCTGCCGGAAGAAAAAGCGCAGACTGTCGACGGAGGTGTGTAATGTGGCTCCTGCTCACTGCGCTGGCAGCGCTAATCGCCAGTGCCTTATGGTATGTAACCGCTCCAAAAGACAAGTATAAGTTGGGCTTATTAAGTCTGATATACTGGGGGGCCACACTCATGTGGCTAGTTGACCACGTGAAAGCATATATCCAAGATAGGGGCGAGTTCTTTGAAATGGATGTGAATGCCACGGCGCTTGGATTTTGTGTAATCCTTTTTGGCCTCGTTGTATGGTTAATTGTGCTAATGGTCAGCGACCCCAAAGGAATTTGGGGGAAAGTTTTGAAGAAATAAAGACACCGTAAAGAAGTATAGATAGTCAAGAAGAATACTGAAAAGCAAACCCTGCTCGTGTTCAGAGTAGATTTTAAAGTGGGTTAGGTAAAAGGGTTAAGGAAGTGCTTCCTTAACCCTTTTTATCAATATTGACAAAAAACCTTTGCGATTTTAAACAGGTAAATGATTTACTTGGAGTGACTCAAGAATGGTGTCATCAACAACATGCCACCGTTAGCTAGGAGACAGAACGAAATGGAAGACGGCACAATTTCGCTGGCTACAATATGCAACAAGTAGCAATACATTAAAAGCTGTGTTACAATATCAAAATCAGCTATGGAAATAGAACGTCTTTATCAAGCATTGCAAGAGCTGGGCTACAGGTTGACACCCCAGCGATTGATGGTGATCGAGATAATTACTGAGAGCACTGATCACATCAGCGCCGAGGATATATATGGCCGTGTACGTGCCCGCTATCCTCATATTAACATATCTACTATCTATCGCACCCTGGAGCTATTGAAGCAACTAGGTTTGGTGACGGTGACTGACATGGGAGACGGTTGTATCACCTATCATTACACCGATAAGGGACACCATCATCATCTGATCTGTCACCGGTGTGGTGCCAAGCTGGAGCTGGATGAGTCTCTGTTTGTTTCGCTGAAAAAGGCGCTCATTAAAGAATATGGCTTCCAGGCTGATCTCAGGCATCTGGCAATTTTCGGTCGATGCAAGGCTTGCCGGTAATAATTTTTTAGCTATAGCTGCAATAATTTGCAATTGCGGTAATAAGCAATAAGAGGTTGCCGATGCATATTCCAGATGGTTATCTTAGCCCGGCCACCGCTGGAACTATGTATGCCGCCTCTGTGCCCTTCTGGTATGTAGCAACTAAACAGGTGCGCCGGACTCTTACCAACCGCACTGTACCAGTGCTGGCTCTCTTCGCCGCCTTCTCCTTTGTTCTCATGATGTTCAATGTCCCTTTGCCTGGTGGCACCACCGGCCATGCTGTGGGAGGCACACTCCTTGCCATAATCGTAGGTCCATGGGCAGCAGTGCTGGGCATCTCAGTAGTGCTGGGGATTCAAGCACTGTTCTTTGGAGATGGTGGTATTCTGGCTTTGGGTGCTAACTGTTTTAATATGGCCATAGTTCTGCCTCTGGCGGGATACTTCATTTATAAAGTGCTGGCAGGCGATTCTGAAGCCAATTCTTCCCGACGTCTGCTGGCAGCAGTTGCCGGAAGCTATATAGCCATTAACATAGCGGCTTTACTAACCGGAATTGAGCTCGGGATTCAGCCCACTCTATTCCATACTGCTGACGGTACGCCTCTTTATGCTCCCTACAACATGAACAAAGCTTTGCCAGCTATGATGGGAGGCCACCTCCTTGTTGCCGGTCCTATTGAAGCCCTGGTGACAGGTCTGGTTTTCGCCTATCTACAACGGTCAAGCTTTGATCTTATTGCAACAGAGGCACCTAAAAAAGGTGGAGGAAAGCTCTGGCTTCTCTGGGGTGCTCTGTCCCTGGTAGCTTTAGCTACCCCTCTGGGTCTCCTTGCCTCCGGCACTGCCTGGGGAGAATGGGGTTCGGGAGAGCTTAAAGACCTGGGCCTAAACTTTATCCCTAACGGGCTGAAAAGATTTGAAGGCTGGTGGCCGGCTCCAATACCGGACTATGGCTGGTCCAGGATGGGGGCGACTATCGGTTATTTATTGTCCGCCTTTATTGGTATCGCACTGGTGGCATTTCTGGCCTGGGTAATCGGGCGGAGGCTAATTCGTAAGACCGCTGGCGAGAGTGCACCATCAGAAAGCCCGCCAAAAATGAAGAGCGAGAGTTTCCTGTCCAAAAACATCTCTCATATAACGCAAGCCCTGGAATCTGTCCTTTTCTCCGAAGACCTGGGCCGCGCACCGGGATTACTTCAGGGCTTGGACCCCCGGGTGAAGGTGGTAACCCTTCTCCTTTTCATCGTCATTGTTAGCCTGGCCCGGAGCCTGCCTATACTGGCGTGTATATTCTTCATGGTCATGGTCTTAAGCATCCTCTCGAAGGTGCCTCTCGGTTTTTTCCTCAAACGTGTTCTGCTCTTCATCCCTATTTTCACCGCAGTGATCGCCATACCGGCCCTGTTTATCACACCAGGGGATGCTCTGGTAATCGTGGGCGACAAGGTCATCATCACCGAGCAGGGAGCACGCACCGCCGGCTTCCTTGTCCTCCGTGTACTTGATTCCCTGTCCCTGGGGGTACTCCTGATTCTGACTACTCCCTGGGACAGTCTCCTCAGGGCGCTGCGTTGGCTGCGTCTGCCAGCCCTCTTCGTGGCCATCCTAGGTATGACCTACCGCTATATCTTCCTTCTGCTCCACGCGGTTAACAATATGTTCCTGGCACGGAAGAGCCGAACCGTGGGGAGCTTATCCGGAGCAGAAAACCGCCGCTGGCTGGCGCGAGCACTGACTACAACCCTGGCCAAGTCCCATCACTTGAGCGAAGAAGTATATCTGGCCATGCTTTCACGGGGCTACCGGGGTGAAGTGGTGACACTGGATAACTTTAGCCTGAGGCGGCGGGACTTCTTCTGGGGAATCTTTGCAGTAGTTATAGCCGCTATCATCTTGTGGAGAAGTAACTTATGAAAACAGGGGTCACAGAGTGTATATTCGAGGCCAGAAACCTTAACTATACTTATCCAGGTAACATAAAGGCCTTGAGCGGGTTAAGCCTGACCATTATGACGGGGGAGCTGGTGGCCCTGCTGGGCGCAAATGGCTCGGGCAAGAGCACTCTGCTCAAACTACTGGATGGGCTTGTCTTTCCTTCAAGCGGCGAGTTGCTGGCCTTCGGCAAGCCTCTTTCCGAAAAGGCACTGAAGGATGGGTCTTTTGTTATGGAGTTCCGCCGCAATGTGGGGCTGGTTTTCCAGGACCCGGATGTGCAGCTTTTTTCTCCCACTGTCTGGGATGAGGTAACCTTCGGCCCTCTCCAATTGGGAATTCCCCGAGACGAAATAGTGGGCAGAGCTATGGAGGTTTTGGAGCTACTGAATATAGGCCATCTCCGTGACAGGCCGCCTTATCGGCTGTCCAGCGGAGAGAAGAAGAAGGTGTCGCTCGCTTCAGTGCTTTCCTTGCATCCTCAGGTGCTACTTCTGGACGAGCCTACCACCGGTTTGGACCCATGGAGCCAGGGGAATCTCATCGATTTTTTGATGCGCTGGTCGGAAGAAGGGAAGACCCTGGTTTTCAGCACTCAAGACCTGGATGTAGTGGAGGAGGTGGCAAGCCGTATTATAGTATTGGGGACTGATCATGGCCTGGTGGCTGATGGCAAGCCGGAACAGTTCCTTGCCGACCCTGATTTTCTGCTCCGCACCAACCTTGTCCACGAACACTCTCACCGGCACCAGGAGCTGGTACACCGTCACCGCCACTTCCATGAACACCAGCATTAGGGATTGGGGTGGATATATTGAAATTGCTTAGCATAAAAAGACGTCCTTTTAAGACGGCCAATTCTATCCTTCAGCTGCTATAAAGCTATCAAGAAAGAGGCTTAATTTTTATAGCATTGGCCAAGTCAATGGTGAGGCTGATTGCACTATAATTCAGATCGTTCAGTTAGAAAGTTTTTTAGTCAATAATCGGCTAAGCTACAATGCGCTGTGCATTCAAACTTATTTATCAATAACTGAAAATGGCGTTCACTTAAGTATTTTGTAAAAACAATAGGAACATCCTCATTTAGTCGTTATGAAATTCTAGTTGACATAACACTTGACAAATTCATCAAATTACTATATAATTTCATTGTAAATTGATAAGGAGGTTCGTTTATTGAAAAGATATTCAAAGCAGACTAGGGAAATGCAAAAGCGAGCACAGATCGGTATATGCCCAGGATGTCTAAAACCATTAGGCACTGAATATCACGGGCATGCCCCCTTTGCGGGCAGTCATGACAGTCCATTTGGAGGGGTAGCTGTGCACCCAGAGTGTCATAAAAAAACCCCTACTTATGGAGCAGGTCAGAAAGGACTATTGGATTACTTTTATAAGCCCTAATGGGAAACTTATGTTTCTTATCATATCCTGCCATGTTTTATATGGTAGAGATTACAGGTAAAGTCCCAATAATTGTGAATGATGATGATCTTGGTGGTAAGCATAAGTGAGTAAGTTAAAATATAGCAGACAAGTTGCGAGGGGTGGGAAACCACAAAGACGACCGACGGATCCAGAGTCAGCTCTTCTATTTTTGGTAGGGTCTGGCATCACAGAGGTGGGCGAGTTGATAAAAGAACTCGCGGACAGGAGGCAATTGTCAAGAGGCACGGCAGAGAGGGTTTTGAAGGATGCAATATTAGTAGGCATCCTGGAGCTAATAGGTATATAGTTCATTCTTGATACCTCACATAATATGTATAACTCAGCACTTAAATATGAGCAAATAGGAGAGTGCTGAAGAAGTCCCAATCAACCCCCTATCCCCCAAGATTGGGGGAATATTGAAGCTGGGGGACACCCCATCAGTCTGCGGCGGACCACAGGAAGTTTCCTGGGCCTCTTTTTTGTCAGTCTATGGCAGCTACAAAGAAATCAGCCGAAAGTACTACAAGCATATTGCCTAAAATGCTACAAAATAATCGGCCGAAAGTACTACAAAAATCGACCGAAAGGATTACAGACAAACGGTATACTATGGTATTATAATCTCAACCGGCCAGTGAAAAAATCAGTAAGATGATATTTAAGCGATATTATGTGGATAATACTTATTACTGGACAACCCGTAAAATCAGCGATTCCATTAAGGCCTATTCTGCAGTAGTAGGAGGTCAAAATGGCAAGTGGAAATCCTGGTACCGAAACTAACCAGGGCGTTCCGTCGGGTAACGAACCACAGTATGGCAAGGCCCAACCATTAGGGCTACTAGGAAAGACAACGCTGGGTTTATGCTTTGTGGCACTGGCAATCCTTTTAAGCTACATGCTGTATGCGGTATGGCCAACTGCTAAAGCGGATGCAGAAGGGAATATTCCTAATAGCATAATAAACTTGTTCAGCTACCATTTTTCTGTTTCAGCGGAAATAAACCTTATTCTACTGGTGATGGTTGCTAGTGCCATAGGGAGTTATGTTCATGCTGCCCAGTCATTTGCTGATTTTGTGGGAAACCGACGAATATATAGAAGCTGGATGTGGTGGTATATTCTGAGAGTCTTTACTGGAGTCTCTTTAGCATTGATCTTCTATTTCGTGGTACGTGGAGGATTGTTTTCTACTGGCTCTAATACCAAAGATCTTAATACGTTTGGTATCGCAGCCATTAGTGGCCTTGTCGGTCTGTTTTCAAAGCAGGCACAAGACAAACTTGTAGAACTATTTGACAATATGTTCAAGACAAGGAAAGAAGAAGAACGTTCTGACGCACTTAGCCACCCTGAGCCCAAAATCACTAATTCGGACCCCCATCGTGTTCAAAAGAGCAGCGCTGGTGATGTTACACTGGGGATATTGGGCACCGGTTTTGTTCCGGAGTCCATAGTGAAGATAAATGGTGTTGACCAAGAGACAGAATACATAAGCTCCACAAGATTAAATGTGAAAATTCGTAAAGAAGATCTGGCAAAACTAGACGACAAAATCACAGCAACGGTGTTTAACTCACCCCCAGGCGGAGGTACTTCTAACGAATTTAAAATAGAAACTACCCCCTAATCTGGTAGGTATCAAAACCTGACAATCAGTCACCATGAAGCAATGTTTAGATGGCCCCAAGGGGGCCATCTTGACTATAGACAACACCTTTATGCAGAATTAAAACTCGGCAGCTACGCCGTTCGTGCTGAGCTGGTCGAAGCATGAACGGTGTTTAAGCCATACTGATAGCTTATGGGCTGGCTGCCAGCTCCAGGCTGATGTCCAGGGCGCGGGCGGAATGAGTCAGGGCACCTACGGAGATAACATCAACCTCGGTCTCGGCTACTGAGCGCACTGTCTGGAGGGTGACACCACCTGAAGCCTCCAGCAAGACCTTTCCCCCCAGCTCCCTGGCCACCTGACGCATCTCCTCGATGCTCATGTTGTCCAGCATTACGATATCAGCGCCGGCAGCCGCGGCCTCTCTGGCCTGTTGGGGTGTGGTCACCTCAACCTCCACTTTGAGGGCGTGAGGGGCATGCTCTCTGGCCTGGCGCACTGCTTGGGCTAAGGGAATGCCCCGCTTGGACAGAACAGCCAGGTGGTTATCTTTGAGGAGCACTCCGTCTCCCAGATGGTGACGATGGTTCTTGCCGCCGCCTACCCGCACCGCATATTTTTCCAGCAACCTCAGACCGGGGGTCGTTTTTCTGGTATCACAGATTACTGTCTTACAACCCTTGACCGCCTCCACATAACGGGCGGTCTCGGTGGCGATGCCGCTCAGCCGCTGGAGGAAGTTGAGCGCTGTGCGTTCTGCTTTAAGTATACTGGCCACCGACCCCGTGACAACAGCGATAACGTCCCCTGGCTTGAGGCGGGCGCCATCCTCCAGGACGAGTTGAACCTTTAGCCCCGGGTCGACTCGGCTGAAGACCAGAGCGGCCACCTCCACGCCGGCTAGCACCCCATTTGCCCGGGCCAGGATAATAGCCTTATCCTCCAGACCGGACGGGATCAGGGCATCGGTGGTTATATCACCCCAGGACAGGTCTTCGGCCAAAGCATTGTCTACGATGCGTTCAAGCTGAGGGCCAGACAGCGGCAAAGCCAGCCTCCTTAGCTAACGGTCTGAAAGATGATATGTCGTTTCCAATCTGGAGAGGGGGAGGGAAAATCGGGACGGAAATGGGCACCGCGGCTTTCCTTTCGCAGCAGAGCTGCCTCAGTCATAAGCCGGCCGGTCAGCACCATATTGGCCAGCTCGTACTGCGGGCGGTCCCCGGGTTCAGTCAGACTCTTTTCCCAGGTGGCCAGGATGGAGGCTGTCTTCTCTAGATTCTCCCCTGACCTGAGAATGCCTACATTGTCCCATATCAATGACTCTAGTGCTGGGAGTCTCAGGGGTGGGGCGGTGGGGAGGTGAGGTCTCTCCGCAAGGTGAAAGATTTCGTCGGGTTTGACTGGTAATGCCTTGGCCATGATGCCCTGTTTGGCTCTCAGGACGATGCGTTTGGCGAAGACAACTACTTCCAGCAGAGAGTTGCTCGCCAGGCGGTTGGCACCATGCACACCGGTGCAGGCGGTCTCCCCGACAGCGAACAGTCCTGCCATATTGGTCTCGCCCCAGGTGTTTGTCTTGACCCCACCCATCATGTAGTGGGCGGCGGGGGCCACCGGAATAGGAGACTTGGTGATGTCCAGGCCGTGTTCCAGGCAGAAGCGGTAGATTTGAGGAAACCTGGTGAGCACGGCCTTGGGTGATAGGTGGGTGACGTCCAGAAATACCTTATCTGTACCGCTGCGCCTCATCTCAACCAGGATGCTGCGGGCCACTATGTCGCGTGAGGCCAGCTCGCCCTCTGGGGTATAGTCTTGCATAAAAGGTCGTCCATCTTTGTTGCACAATATGCCACCCTCGCCTCGAACTGCCTCTGAGATGAGGAACAAGGGCACACCGGGCAGACGCAACACCGTGGGGTGGAACTGGAAGAACTCCATATCGCTGATCTCAGCCCCGGCTCGGAATGCCAGAGCAATGCCATCACCAGTGGCGATCTCGTCGTTGGTGGTGTATTTGAATAGTCGGCCTGCTCCGCCGGTGGCCAGTATCACGCATCGGCTGGGGAACTCCTCCAGAGTGCCAGCGTGCAAGTCAATTGCTCTCACTCCCCTGACTACCCCAGCCTCGGTCAGAATGTCGGTGGCCAGGCAGTGCTCCAGTATCTTGATGCCGGCGGCGCGCACCTTGCGGCTCAGGGTGACCTCTATGTGCTCGCCGGTGGCATCACCGCCAGCGTGTAGAATACGGGCTACGCTGTGCGCAGCCTCCTTGGTGAGCGCCACTTCTCCGTTCACGGTATCAAAAGGCACACCGAGTCGCACCAGGTCACTTATGCGGTCAGGGGCTTCATTTACCAGGATGCGCACTGCCTCAGGGTCACACAGCCCAGCACCGGCGGCTATGGTGTCCTGGTAATGGAGCTCCGCAGAATCGCTCTTGCTGATGGCGGCAGCAATGCCTCCCTGAGCGTGCTTGGTATTACAGTCGTCAATGCTGCCCTTAGTCAGGATGAGTACATTACCTAGCTCCTGAGCCAACAATGCGGTGTAGAGGCCAGCGATGCCGCTGCCCAATATGATGTAGTCATAGGGCTTCGACTGGTTGGTTCTGGCTGATTTCTTGGTCATGCTACTGCCAGCATGCGGTCCAGGGCGCGTTTGGCCCTGAGACGTATTTCTTCGGGCACGGTGATTATATTGCGCATTATCTCCATGGTGGCCGCCACCGTTTCCAGCGTGGTGCGCTTCATGTTAGGGCACATCATACCTAGAGACAGGATATGGAAGGTCTTATCCGGGTTCTCCTTGTGCAGCCGGTGAAGCAAACCCTCTTCGGTGCCGATGAGGAAGCTTCTGGCTGGGTTCTCCCGCACATAGCGGAGCATCTGGGATGTGCTGAGCACAGCGTCAGCCAATGCCACCACCTCTGGGGTACATTCCGGATGAACCACCACTACGGCGTCGGGATGGAGCTGTTTGGCCAGTTTCACCTGCTCAGGTCTGAGCCGGTGATGAGTAACGCAGAAACCGGGGTAAAGGATCATGCGTTTCTTAGTCTTGGTGGAGATGTAGTGCCCCAGGTTCTGGTCTGGCACGAAAAGGATTTCCTCATGGGGCAGCGACTCTACGACCTTGACCCCATTGGCCGAGGTGCAGCAGATATCGCACTCTGCTTTGACCGCTGCCGATGAGTTGACATAACATACAACGCCAGCCCTGGGGTAACGCTCTTTCCACTCCCTCAAGTCAGGCACATCTATCATATCAGCCATAGGGCAACCGGCGCTGCCCTCGGCCAGGAGCACGGTACGGCCGGGGTTGAGGATTGCAGCGCTCTCGGCCATGAAGTGCACCCCGCAGAAGACTATCACTTGGGCAGCAACTTGGGTGCTCTGTCGAGCCAGTTCCAGCGAGTCGCCCACGAAGTCAGCAATGTCCTGCACCTCTGGCCGCTGGTAGTTGTGGGACACAATGACGGCGTTGAGCTTTTTCTTTAGCTTCAGGATGCGCTCCTGTAGCTGGCGTAGCTCAGCCTCTGAGTTACTCAGAACTCCGTGACTAGTTACAGGAGCTGTCATTGTGGATTCCTCAGAAAATAGTTCTTCAACCCCCTGACCCCCAATCTTGGGGGAATTGGGGGGGAGTTTGGGGGGCACCCCCAAGCCCCCGCCTAAGGGGCGAAGCCCCTTTGGAAACTCCTATCGGAAACGGCGGAGAGTCCAGAGAGGCTTTGCCTTTCTGGTAGGGGTCTGGGGGTAATCCCCCAGATTCGTTTTTAGCCCCTTCTCCTGCAGGAGAAGGGGGCCAGGGGGATGAGGTATCTGTATTTTCATGCTTCGTGGTGCCCTGAGCAACGGGGCATTGTGGACTCTCCAGATTTGCCTTAAGTTTGCCCAGCAGCCACCAGGGGCCGCTTTTTTCTATCTTGACCTGTGCTAGCAGTCCTTGCCATTGGCCGCTGTCCTCAAAGAAGACCAGTTTATTGGTGCGGGTGCGTCCATACCATCTCCCCTGACTGAGGCCCTCAACCAGTATCTCCACAGTTTTGCCCGCCAGGGCAGCATTTATTTCATTAGCGATGCCCTCTTGGAGCTTCTCGATGACCCGCTGTCGCTGCTTCTTCACAGAAGAGGGTACATTGTCCTTCAGCTTGCGTGCTGCCAGGGTGCCTGGGCGGGGTGAATAGACAGCCACATGCACAGTATCAAAGCGTAGCTCTTGTAGTATGTCGTAGCTGCGCTGGAATTGCTCCGGGCTCTCTCCTGGAAAACCTACGATAATGTCTGTGCTCAGGGCTACGTTGGGGGTGACCTGCCTGATAGCGGACACGAGGTTGCGGTATTCCGCTGCGGAATAACCTCGCCTCATTGCGGCCAGGATATCATCGTCGCCAGCTTGGAGGGGCAAGTTGAGGTGTTCGCAGACCTTGTCCAGTTCAGCCACGGCTGAGATAATCCTGGGGCTCATATCTCTGGGATGGTTGGTTAGAAAGCGTATTCTCTTCAACCCTTCTAGCTGGTTCAACTCTGTGAGGAGTTCAGCCAGGTCAGTGGAGGGGAGGAGATCCTGGCCGTAGGCATTTACGTTCTGGCCCAGCAGAGTGACCTCTTTTGTTCCGGCGGCCGCTAGATGGCTTACTTCCTGCAAGATATCAGACAGAGGACGGCTGTGCTGGCGGCCCCGGCGATAGGGCACGATACAATAGGAGCAGAAGTTATCGCAGCCCTGCATGACCGACACGAAGCAGGTTGGGCCGCTGGGGAGGGCGATTTCCTTGACGCTGTTGGCCAGGCCGTGCTCCCTGGCCCAAGCTTGAAACTGGTCAAAGTCGCCAGGCTTGAAGAAGAAGTCCACTTGGGGGAAACGCTGGTGAAGCTGGCTGGTGTTGCTATCCACCAGGCAGCCGGTGACGGCCAGCAGGGCTTCAGGTCGCTTTGTCTTAAGCTCTTTGAGAGAGGCGAGCTTGCCCACTACCCGATCCTGGGCGCTCTGACGCACCACACAGCTATTGAGCAGGATGATATCGGCCTCTGCAGAGACATCTGTCCGCTGCAACCCCCGGGCATCCAGAAGAGCGCTGAGATGCTCTGATTCAGCCTGGTTCATCTGACAGCCTATTGTCCAGATGTGGTAGTTCCGCATATCACAATAATCCCATATGAAACGGATGCCCCGCCAGAGCGGGGCATCTGCTAATAGCACAATTGCAGAAAACTTACCTTAACTATGCCCGACCTCTTGGTGTGTCACTGTTTATGTCTGGGCCTGATTAATCTGGCGGAGGGAATGGGATTCGAACCCATGACAGGGCTCAACACCCTGTAACCGCTTAGCAGGCGGCCGCACTAGACCAACTATGCGATCCCTCCATTTAAAATTCAGCTATTTTGGCATTTCTAATATACCACATATCACCTTTGCTTTCAAGGAAGCTGTTTTAGCCAGAACTGCTTGGCAGTGCCAATGTGGTTGTGCTATAATTCCCTAATAATGTTGGAAATAGAACTAGGGGTATAAAGTGGAGAAAGAACAGAAACAGCAAATTCTCACCGAGTATAAGAGGCAGGAGGGCGACACTGGCTCTGCCGAAGTGCAGATTGCTTTGCTCACCAAGAGGATAAATGAACTTACCGCGCATCTGGAGACACATGGCAAAGATGAACACTCCAGACGCGGGCTACTAAAGTTGGTGGGACAACGTCGCCGGATGTTGGCCTACCTGGGTAGAACGGATGTAGAACGTTATCGCACCCTGATTGCCAGGCTGGGACTTCGTAAGTAGGGCTTGGTTAAGGGGTATAAGGAGGTCTAATTTTGATGTCCCAGCAGTTACAAGCTGATGTTGGTGGCCGTAAATTTATCATTGAGTTTGGCAAACTGGCTGGTCAAGCCAGCGCAGCAGTCACAGTTCGTTATGCTGACACTATCGTCTTGGTGACAGTGTGCAGTAGCCAGCCGCGTGAAGGCATTGATTTCTTCCCCCTGACAGTGGACTATGAAGAAAGGCTTTATGCCGCTGGCAAAATACCAGGTGGATTTATCAGGAGGGAGGGCCGTCCCAGTCAGCAGGCTACCCTGGCGGCCAGGTTAACCGACCGAGCAATACGTCCGCTTTTCCCCAAGGGGTTTCGCAATGAAGTGCAGGTGGTGATTACGGTCCTCTCTACTGACCAGGAGAATGACGCCGATATACTGGCGCTTTTGGGTGCTTCTGCTGTCCTTACCCTGTCTGACATTCCCTTTGGGGGGCCGTTAGGGGTGGTGCGAGTCGGCTATATTGACGGGGAACTGGTGCTCAACCCCACTTTTTCTCAACTCTCCACTAGCCAACTTGACCTGGTAGTTGCAGGCACCAAGCAAGCCGTGGTTATGCTGGAGGCGGGGGCCAAAGAGGTCTCGGAAAGCCTGGTTCTGGAGGCAATCAGCTTTGCCCAGAAGGCCAATCAGGAGCTGATAGCGCTGCAAGAGCAACTTCGGCAGCTATATGGCAAGCCCAAGATGGAATTCACCTCGTTTGCCCCTAGTTCCGAGCTGGAGCAGGCGGTGGCCGATATTGTGGGGGAGCAGCTTACTTCTATTCTATCTCAGGCTAACAAAGGGCAACGCCAGGAAGCTTTAGATAAGTTGAGGTGGGAGGTCGTGGAGAAGCTGGGAGGGGATTACAAAGCATCTGACATCCGGGAGGCTTTTGAGCAGAAGGCCAAGGCGGAGTTCCGGACGACCATCCTCAGGCAAGGCAGCCGTTTGGGCAACCGAAGATTTGATGAGATACGACCTATTAGCTGTGAGGTGGGAGTTTTGCCGCGAACCCACGGTTCGGGGTTATTCACTCGTGGGGAAACCCAGGTGCTCAGCATCACTACGCTGGGCTCGCCTGGCGAAGAGCAGATGCTGGACACTATCAGCCAGGAAGAGAGCAAGCGCTTTATGCATCACTATAACTTTCCTCCCTTTTCTACAGGGGAGGTGAAGCGTATGGGCACGCCGGGCCGGCGGGAGATCGGGCACGGCGCTCTGGCGGAAAGGGCGTTGGAACCATTGATACCCCCGGTGAATGAATTTCCCTATACCATACGTGTGGTTTCGGAGGTGCTCAGTTCCAGCGGCTCTACTTCTATGGCCAGCGTGTGTGCCAGCAGTCTGGCGCTTATGGATGCCGGTGTCCCCATCAAGTCCCATGTGGCCGGCATAGCCATGGGCCTTATTTCTGACAATAGCCGCTACCAGGTGATCACTGATATCGAGGGTCTGGAAGATGCCTGGGGCGATATGGACTTCAAGGTGGCGGGTACTCCCCAGGGCATCACTGCTGTCCAGATGGATACGAAGCTCAAGGGTATAGGCCAGGATATTATTGAGAAGACGCTTCTGGGTGCTCAGCAGGCCCGTCAGCAGGTTCTCTCACTGATGCAGCAGGCCATCGCCTCCAGCCGGGCTGAGCTAAGCCGCTATGCTCCAAGGATGTACCGCATGACCATTGATCAGGGAAAGATAGGCGCTGTCATCGGGCCTGGGGGCCGTACTATCCGTGCTATCACTGCGGAGACCAAGGCCACTATCGATGTCGAAAATGATGGCACAGTGGTTATAGGGTCGGCTAACGAAGAGGCAGCCCAGAAGGCCATGCGCATTATTGGTGATCTTACCAGGGAGATAGAGGTGGGGGCTGTCTATACGGGGAAGGTGACCCGTATAATGAGCTTTGGAGCTCTGGTGGAAATCATGCCCGGCAAAGAAGGCATGGTGCATATCAGCGAGTTGGCCGATTATAGGGTGCCCAACGTTGAGGATGTGGTCAAGGTGGGTGACGAGGTCATGGTTAAAGTCATTGAGACGGATCGTACGGGCAAGATCAGGTTATCGCGACGTGCTGTCTTTGATGATAAACCCAGGCCAGAGGCCAGGGGCCCCAGGCCTGCATTCCCTCCTCGCGGTTCCCAGGAAGGGGGGCGTCCTCCTGCAGGGCGCTCTGATTCGACCCCAAGGGAGGGCTTTAGGCCAAAATGAAGCCCATAAAAGTGGTGGTGCATGGTGCTCTGGGGCGCATGGGGAGGGAGGTGACCAATGCCTTGTGCCAGGACCCAGAATTTCAGGTGGTGGGCGCTGTAGAGAAAGCGGTGAGCCAGGCGTCCCTGCCTTTGCCTGATGGCAAAGGCCAGGTGCCCTTCAGCGCCGACCTCAGGGCTATTTTGACTGAGTGCCAGCCTCAGGTGGTGGTGGACTTCTCTATTGCCGAGGCTACCAAAGCAGCTTTTCCTGTAATCTTGGGTCGGGGTGTACACATGGTAACTGGCACCACCGGCCTTTCCCAGGATGATTTAGCTGAGATAAATCGTCTGGCCGAAGCTCACCAGGTTGGGGTGATGGTGGCGCCCAACTTTGCCCTGGGTGCGGTAGTGCTGATGTATCTGGCCAAGTTGGCGGCCAAGCATTTTGACTATGCTGAAGTAATTGAGATGCATCATGAGAAGAAGGTTGATGCTCCCTCCGGCACCGCCCTGGCTGCTGCCAGGGCTATGGTTCAGGCCAGGGGGAAGCCCTTTGTCTATCCGCCAACGACCAAGGAGAGCCTCAGCGGCTGCCGAGGTGGTCAGCTTGATGGAGTGGCGATTCATAGTGTGCGCTCGCCTGGATACATGGCCCACCTGGAGGTGATTTTGGGCAGCGCTGGACAATGTCTTACCTTACGCCATGACCAGATCAGTCGGGAGGCATTTATGCCCGGGGTCAAGCTGGCTGTCAAAGAGGTGGTCAGGCGCAAGGGCCTGATATATGGATTGGACGCTTTGTTTGAGCTTTAGGAGGTTGCCATGAGCGGATTGAACGTGGCTATTGTAGGTGCCACTGGTATGGTGGGTCGCGAATTCATCAAGGTTATAGAGCAACGCAAATTCCAATATGCATCCATCTATCTTTATGCCTCAGACCGCTCCATTGACAGGAAACTCTATGTCAACCACGAGGCATTAGAGGTTAAAGAAACCACTGCAAACTCCTTTGACCATATAGACCTGGCGCTATTTTCGGCTGGTGCGGAGATCAGCAAGCAGTTCTCCCCTGTCGCTGCCAAAGCTGGGGCGGTGGTCATAGATAACAGCGCTGCCTTCAGGATGGAGCCAGATGTACCTCTGGTAGTGCCTGAGATCAATGTTGATGATATTAAGAAGCATAAGGGTATTATCGCTAATCCTAACTGTTCCACTATACAGATGGTGGTTGCCCTCTATCCCCTGCACAAGGTCAATCCGATCAAGCGGATCACTGTGGCCACCTATCAAGCGGTCTCCGGCACTGGACAGGCGGCTATGGAGGAGCTGACCACGCAAAGCAAGCTTATACTCGAAGGGCATACCGCTGTGCCGCATGTCTATCCCCACCAGATCGCCTTCAACTTGCTGCCTGAGATTGATGTGTTTCTGGATAACGGCTATACCAAGGAAGAGTGGAAGATGGTGGAGGAGACACGCAAGATTATGCATGCCCCTGATATAGCTGTGTCTGCCACCTGTGTCAGGGTGCCGGTGTTCATCGGGCACAGCGAGGCTATCCATGTGGAGTTCACTAACCCTATGACGCCTGCTGAGGCCGGGGAGATTCTGACTCAAGCGCCTGGAGTCAAGGTTCTGGATGACCCTGCTGTCAGCCTCTATCCTCAACCCTGGTCGGCGGCCGGCAGCGACGATGTCTATGTGGGTCGTATCCGCCGCGATGCCTCTCACCCCAATGGCCTGGTGCTGTGGGTGGTAGCTGACAACATACGCAAGGGTGCTGCTCTTAACGCCGTTCAAATTGCTGAAGAGATAATCAAGAGAGGCTGGATGAAGCAGTAGAGGATGTTGGAAATGGAAAAGCCAGGACGTCTTATCACAGCTATGGTAACCCCGTTCGATGCCCAGGGCGGGGTGGATTATGCGCAGGCCAAACGCTTGGCCCTGGGCTTGCTTGACTGTGGGAGCGATGGTCTGGTGGTCTCTGGCACCACAGGCGAGTCGCCCACGCTGAGCAAGTCGGAAAAGCTGCGCCTTTTTGCTGAGGTCAAGGAAGCAGTGGGCCGCCGAGGTTGGGTAATCGCTGGCACTGGTGGCAATGATACTGCTGCCAGCCGTGAGCTAACTAAAGAAGCGGAGAAGCTGAGGGTGGACGCTTGTCTGCTGGTGGTGCCTTACTTCAATAAGCCCAGCCAGGAGGGACTGTTCCAGCACTTTAAGTTCATTGCTGAGAGCACCAGCCTGCAATGCATACTTTACAATGTGCCCGCTCGCACTGTGACCAGCCTGTCCGCTGAAACTACTATCAAGCTCAGCCAGATAGGCAATATCATCGGTACCAAAGAGGCCAGCAGCAACCTGGAGCAGATAGCCCAGATAATTCAGGGGGCACGGCCCGGATTTCTGGTCTGGAGTGGTAACGATGCCGATACCCTGCCCATCCTGTCGCTGGGTGGCTATGGAGTCATCAGTGTGGCCTCGCACTTGGTGGGGAAGCAGATGAAGGAGATGATGGATAAGTATCTCCAGGGCCGGACTGAGGAAGCGGCTGCCCTGCATCGCAGCCTGTTGCCATTGTTCAACGCTCTGTTTGTGGTATCCAACCCTGTGCCGGTGAAGTATGCCCTCAATAAAGTGGGGATAGCTGTAGGCAAGCCTCGCCTGCCCCTGGTGGAGCCTGATGCCAAGTCAGCCGCCACCATTGAAGCTGCCCTAAAGGCCAGCAAGATAGACATGCGCCTGCCCGTCTGCTAGCTGTGGGGTTTCTATGAACTGCTGAAAATGGGGATTCCAAAGGGGCGAAGCCACCTTGGTGGGGGGATTGGGGGTGCCCCTACTGCCCCCAAGAATGGGGGATACGGGGGGTTGAACAAGACTCTTTCAGTAGTCTATTTAGTAAAGAGCTCCACCACCATTCCAACAGTGAACCCTAACTTCTCAGCCAGGCCAGAATTCATCTCTATGGCATACATAGCTGGGGCGCTGGACTGGTAGAGGCGCAGCTCTTGATCTGGGACGCCAGGCTTCGGTTGCATGGTCTGGATATCTACAATCCTTCGGTTGCTATCCAGGAAAAGTATGTCCAGGGGGAACAGAGTATCCTTCATCCAGAAGGCCAAATAGTCTTTGTCCTGGTAGATGAAAAGCATAGCTGTGTCTTCGGGAAGAAAAGGGCGCTTGCTGAGGCCCTGGATACGTGTAGCCTCGTCATCTGCGATCTCAAGGCGGAAAATGTGCCCGTTAATGACAGCATATGGGGGAGCAATGGTTGTAGGCTTCGGAGTAGGCGACTGTGTGGGAGCAGGCGATGGTGCAGATGTTGGACTCTTTGTCCCTCCGCCACAACTGAGCGCTGTGAGCAGAGGAAGTAGCAAGAGCAGCAGGATAATTCCTGGAAATAGTCTGTTTCTTCTCATGTCCCCACCCCTTCAAATCGGTCAAACCCTATTATACTTGAAGTCAGGCAAGTGGCAAGAGGTAGCGGCAGCCTTTCAGCAGAAGTAGGGTGGGGTGGAGCGTAGCGAAACCCACCACCAAAATACATCCCAACCCAGAGGTGTGTTTCTCGCCATCGTGGTATGGTATAATGTAGAGGTACGGGGGATGTTGTTATGCAGAGGCAATTCGTCCTTACCAACTATGTAGAGGAAGCTTTATCCCAGGCGATTTACGACAAGCTGGAGGATGGCACCTTTGTGGGGCGTGTACCCCCGTGCAAAGGCGTGGTTGCTTTTGGCGCCACTTTGCGTGAGTGCCAGAGTGAGCTGCGCTCTATTCTGGAGGATTGGATTCTGGTTGGCCTCAAACTGGGGCATTCCTTACCAGTGATTGCTGGCATTGATCTGAACAGGGAGCCGCAGCGTGAGCCAGTGGAGACCATGTAAGCGTCGTGACTTCATCCGCAGGCTCAGGACGTTAGGTTTTGACGGCCCGTTCTCAGGCACACGGCATCAATTTATGGTCTATCAGCAATGCCGTCTATCAATCCCCTCGAATTCTGAATATTCGGTGCCTCAGCTACGAGTGATGCTGGGGGAAATAGCGGAAATACTAGGTCTCCAGATTTCGGCCCAGGAGTGGAATGGCCTGGGATAGCGGTGGGAAACCCCCTGCCCTTGGTGGAGCCCCGACGCTAAATCGGCTGCCATCATTGAAGCAGCTATCAGGAGCGCCCGCATAGACCTGCCTTTGCCGGCGAGGTAGGGCAGCTTCCCGAGCCGGGGGAAAATCCGAACTCTTGTGACCATAGAATTTGTATGCACCTCCAAGCCTGTCAACACCGTGAAGTGGTCGCGTCTTTGTCTCAAAGCACAGGCTTCATGGGATGTGAGGTGAAGGGTATAATGACATTACTCCTCTAGGTGATTATTTCTACGCATTGGGCGATGAGCGAAAGACTGGGCAGGGTAGAGAAACATATCCTTGAGTTCTGGTACCGCAAAAGGAACCGGGCCGGGGATTTCTGTTCTCGAAGCGGCGCTTTGCAAGCCTATTACAAACGCAAAGTGGGATTGTCTTACCACTCGAAGAGGAATGTACGCCAGGCAATCCCTCTAAGGCGGTATGGCTGCCTCCAAACCTCATTTACTAACGCCCTCAAGCGGCTAGAAACCAAGGGGTACATCGAAACAATTTGGGTTGTCGGCAAAGTGCCCAAAAAATGGCTACCGGGAGCGCCGGGGTTTGTCCGGATTGTCACTATCGGTGGCAGCATATATGATGCAGAGGTTTGGGGCGGATGGTACAAAGTCGCCTACAGGCTAACCAAGAAGGGGAGAGAGAAAGCGTACGAACTTTGGAAGCGAAACCATCACACTGCGTCTCGGAGTGGCAGTCATGATGCCACGTAAACGGCCATTCCGTCAAGACCTTTGGGGATGGTTTTTGCTCGAAGTGGCACAGCAACTGCTCTTACATTGTACATCCTGTTGTCGCCCGTTGGTCTAGTTAATTTTTAAGCCTTTTTCTTTTTTAACCAGCTCCCATACCGCTGTAACCGCGATCCCAGCGAGAACTGACGTGCCGAAGGCAATCAGTATAGAAACGACCATTTCATCCATAGCTTCCATCTGCTTAAAAGTTTACCATGTCTGACCGAGGCTGTCAAACCCTGAGAGCCAGGAAGTTCAGCTCATTTTGTATCTATCAGGTTCAGAAAAAGCAAATTTGCTCCCCGAGGTGGATTCGGACCACAAACCAATTAGCAAGCGCTCCCTCTCCTATCGAGCTATTGGCGACTATGGTAGCTCTTTTCTACGGTATCGGCTTTCTCACTATGGTCTGCTCTCGGCGAGCGCCCACGGAGATGATGTCGACGGGGCAATCTAAAAGCTCCTCCAGCCGCCTCACATAACGGCGGGCGGCGGCAGGCAGCTCCCTGAAGCTGCGCGCCTGGCTGATTGAGGTTGACCAGCCCTCCATATCCTCGTAGATAGGCTGGCATCTGGCCAGGGCTGTTGTGTTGCTGGGGAAGTAGTCAATCGTTTTTCCATCAAGGCGGTAGGCCACGCAAATCTTCACCTGTGGCATGATGTCCAGAACGTCCAGGCGGGTGAGCACTATGCCAGTAAGGCCATTGAGCCTGGTGCTGAAGCGGCCAGCCACGGCATCGAACCAACCGCAGCGCCGGGGCCGGCCTGTGGTAGCCCCATACTCATTGGCCCTCTCCCGTATGAGATCGCCTGTTTCATCTTTTAGCTCAGTGGGCATAGGCCCGCCACCCACCCTGGTGGCATAGGCCTTGAATACGCCCAGAATGCGCTTTATCTTGTTAGGGCTGATTCCAGCCCCAATGCAGGCTCCGCCGGCTATTGGCGAGGAGGAGGTTACATAGGGGTAGCTGCCAAAATCGGGGTCAAGCAAGGTGCCCTGAGCGCCCTCCAGCAGCACCAGAGCACCCTTCCTCAGCGCCTCGTCTAGCATCAGTTCGGTCTGCCTTATGAATGGCGCAAGGCACTCGCCCCAGCGGCAGCATTGCTGGTAGATTTCGTCCAGGGAGAAGGGCTTGGCTCCATAAACCCTGGTGAGCAGGGTATTTTTGCGTTCCAACTCGGGGCGCAGCCGCACCAGAAGAGCTTCTTTATCCAACAGGTCTCCGCAGCGGATGCCCTGACGGGCAATTTTGTCGGCAAAGACCGGCCCGATGCCACGGCGGGTAGTGCCGATAGCTCCGCTGCCCCGGGCGTCCTCTTCCAGTCCATCCAGGGCGATGTGATAAGGCATAACAAGATGTGCCCGGTCGCTGATAAAAAGATGATTGGTATCCACCTTGTATGATTGCAGCTCGGCAATTTCTTTGAGCAGCATCTCCGGCTCGACGACCACCCCATTAGCGATGACGCACACTACCTTGGGGTAGAAGATACCAGATGGTACCAGGTGTAGCTTAAACTCACCATAATGATTGATCACGGTGTGTCCGGCGTTGCTGCCTCCTGAGAAGCGCACCACTATATCGGCCTTTTCGGCCAGCATATCCACGATTTTGCCTTTGCCCTCATCCCCCCATTGACCACCGATAACGGCTATTGCTGGCATCTCTGCCTCCCTGAGTAGATTAACAATCTCAATACCTCTCTAAGCCCAAACCCAGTGAAGTATACCAGAATAGTAGCTGTTTGATAAGGGATGCAGGGACAATTTTTACAGGAGGGGTTCTATTTGCCCACACAGAACTGGCTGAAGATGGACTCCAGCAGTTCTTCGCCGACTGTCTCCCCGGTGATCTCCCCCAGGGCATTTACCGCCGAGGTGAGGTCAATAGATATGAAATCCTCAGGCAGGCCTGTCTTGACAGCGGCCAGAGCCGACTCCAAATGCTGGGCTGCTTTCTCCAGCGCCTGCTTTTGGCGGGGGTTGCTTACCAGCAGGTGGTCTGAGGTGCACACCTGGCCGCCCAAGACCACGTTAATCATTGTCTCCTCAAGTTGTCCCAGCCCCTCGCCGCTGAGTGCTGAAGTGTACACAAGGGGACAGGATAGCCCGGAGAGGTCAGCCTGATGGGGCAAGTCGTTCTTGTTGGCCACCACCAACACCATCTTCTGAGCCAGGCTGTTGATAATTTCCTGGTCGGCTGTGGTGAGAGGCTGACTTGTGTCCAGCACCAGAAGCACCAGGTCGGCCTGCTTCAGTGCCTGGCGGCTGCGCTCCACGCTCAAAGATTCCAGCAGGTCTCGACTGTGTCCGATGCCGGCGGTATCCACCAGCACAAAGGGCACTCCCTTTATGTTGACCACCTCTTCCAGAGTGTCGCGGGTGGTACCGGGGATGGGGGAGACGATAGCCCGGCTGCGTCTGAGCAAGCGGTTGAGCAGGCTGGACTTGCCCACATTGGGTCGGCCAACGATAGCGGTTCTCACCCCCTGGCGGTATATTATGCCAGCGTCGGCGCTAGCGAGCAATTCTTGGATGCGACGGAGCGCCTCGGAAAGCGGGCCAGCCATATCTTGCTCTTCTACCTCGTCCTCCGGGAAATCGATGCGGGCGCTGAGGTAAGCCAGCAGCGACAGGAGCCGGCTACGTAACTCCTTGACTAGGTTTGACAGGTTGCCCTCCAGCCCAGCCATCGCCAGACGGAGGCTGGCGGCTGTCCTGGCCTGGATGATATGCAGCACTGCCTCAGCCTGAGCCAAATCTAGGCGTCCGTTGAGGAAAGCTCTGAGGGTGAATTCGCCGGGATGAGCCAGCCTGGCGCCGCAGCGCAGCACTAGCTCTAGGACACGCTGCAAAGGCAGGGGGCCGCCGTGGCAGTTGATCTCAACCACATCCTCCTTGGTATAGGAATGGGGGGCTGGCATGTAGCTGACGAGCACCTCGTCCACTACCTCGCCGCTGTCACAGTCCCGAATGTGGCCGTAGGCCAGGTGGTGTGGTTGCAGCAGGCCACTGAAGAGGCTTTCGGCTATGGGACGGGCCTCGGTGCCGCTGAGGCGCACTATGCCGATGCCTCCCTCGCCTAGGGGTGTGGCAATGGCGGCGATGGTGTCCTGATACATTAGCTTTCCAGAATGATGTTATCTATCAAACGGGTACTGCCGATGCGCACTGCCATTGATATCAGGGCTGGTCTCTCAATCTGGTTTAGCTCCTGTAGCGTTTCGGTATCAGCCACACTTACGTAATCAATGGTGGCCAGAGGCTCCTGCGAAATTAGCTGGGTCATGGCCTGGCGCAGCCTATCGGCTTTGTGCTCTCCCTTTTGATGCATTTCTCTGGACAAGCTCAGCGCTTTCCAAAGTACTGTCGCCGCCTGGCGTTCCTTGGGGTTGAGGTAGGTGTTGCGACTGCTCATAGCCAGCCCGTCAGGCTCGCGCACGGTGGGCGAGGCCACCACCTCCAGGTTCATATTGAGGTCGGCCACCATTTTTTTAATCACCAGGAGTTGCTGGGCATCCTTCTGCCCGAAGTATGACCTGGTGGGTTCGACAATGTTGAACAGCTTGGCTACCACTGTGGCCACCCCGCGGAAGTGGCCTGGGCGGTGAGCACCTTCCAGACGTTCGGCGATACCTGCAACCTCCACCCAGCTATTGAATCCCTCCGGATACATCTCCTTGACTGGGGGCATGAACACCAGGTGTGTCCCCACCCCTTTCAGCATAGCCAGGTCTCGCTCAGGGTCTCGTGGATATTTCCGGAAGTCCTCCTTGGGGCCGAACTGGGTGGGGTTGACAAAGATACTAGCTGCTGCGAATTTGTTCTCGGCCAGGGCCTGCCGCACCAGGGCGAGGTGACCTTCGTGGAGGTAGCCCATAGTGGGCACGAAGCCCAGCGTGCCCCTCAATTTCTCCCTGGCCTGTTTCATTTCAGCTACGGTTTCTATTATTAGCATGTTTAAAATCTACCCCCAAGCTGTTGTGCCATGTCAAGTACAATTATACAACCATAACATAAGATTTCCATAGCAAGGTAAATCATACTATGTCATTCCCTTGAAAATGTCATGCTGAACTCGTTTCAGTATCTACAAGGTCATCGCTTAAGCCTCTCCATTTTTGAGATTCCGAAACAAGTTCGGAATGACGTCATATTCCTCCAGAAAATGGCTCTTTCAACCCCGCTGGCCCCCCATTCTTGGGGAGCTGTAGTGGCGGGTCTTGCACTCTTGTCCTATAAGGACAGGCCCCACCCCACGACAGGAACTTTCCTGGGCCTCTTTTCCGGCAGTCTAATCCTGCTATTGCCGAAAGTACTACATGGCTTGTAGTACTTTTAACTACGTAGTTTGTAGTCCAAACGGCTACGTAGTTGTACTTAGTAAACCGCCAAAAAATACTGATGTAATGCCTTGCTGAGTTGGTTACAATGAAATACTGAGTTTATCCTCAAAAATAAGCCTGAAATGATCAGGGCAAAATAGTATGGCCTTGCTCGCCAAAGGCTTCTGTTTGGTCTCCAAGGCAGGTGTTTCCTAGTTACAGGATTACACTGTCAAGATTTTTAGGAGAAACCAATTTTCAATGACTGTTTATATACCTTCGGCAATGGATAAACTGACGCCTCGTGAGCGCCAGATTTATTTACTCGTTGGAGAAGGGAGAACCAACGAGGTGATAGCTGCTACACTCTGCATCTCAGTTAGCACCGTGCGGACACACATTGATAACATCAGGCGAAAGCTGGGGATACGAGGTCGAGGATGGGCAATCTCGCCTCAGCAGGATGAAAGGAAAACATCCCAACTTTATGACGGCCACCTGAAAAATACGTAAAAGGATGATTGACATCCATTCGAGAGGGCTTGATATGATGGAACTAAGATTGACATAAGAGGAAACAGGTGAGGCCAGCGACAGGCTTATTATTGTGGGAAGTGTCCGGTTTTGACCTTCTCAAGCATTTATATTAGTAGGGACAGGGACGGACTTATAAAGGGCTTGATGGAGAATCCGGATGATACTTCACAAACTATATGGAGTGTGGCAGGTGGATAGTATATTGCCCTACCCGATGGTGGGGCAAAAAGCAGTCTTCAAGAATCTCGGAACCTTAATGTCTAAAGAGGAGTGAGGAGGGAAAAATGAGGAAGTCATTCTTAGTTGGCTTGGTTATGCTCTTAGCTATCGGATTAGTGGCAGCATGGATACCCTCAGCTATGGCAGTTGACAATGGCTATACCAAAGTTCAAACAGAATTCACAGTTGATCCGACACAGCCTGGGATTTTACTTGAGAGGGGCGCTACTATTCATCATCTTGCGAATGGAGTTACAGAAGTCTACGGAGCAGATAAATCGCTTAAGCTAAAAGCACGAGAATCCGATGCAAGCTTTATCTCGACACCGAACGGTCCGTGGAAAGCCAATCGCCTTTATCACCTCCCCAATGGATCTACAATTATTAAAGAAGATAACATAACACAAATCTTTGATGGTAGTATCTGCATACTGACTATAGTAGATGACACGCAGAAAGAAGCACCTACTTTGCCTTCAGTTAGTGGCTGGATAGAGGATAGTAATTATTGGAATGTCGCCAACCTTGATTCGTTTAAAGCTTATTGGACAGTGCCCTCCAATCCACCACATAGTAGTGGTTCAAATATAGATTTCTATTTCACTGGCATAGAACCAAATGTTGGCGGATCAATAATACAACCAGTGTTGCAGTGGAATCAGAGCCAGAACCATAAATGGACCATGCAACCTTGGGCTGTGTGGCCTGGTGGTAGTGCCACAGGTCCCATGATGGAAGTCTTGGTGGGCGATTTGATTCAGGGGATGATGTATTACTCTAGTGGGAAGTGGAATGTGGTTATGTTTAGTCCTTGGGGCACAGTCAGTCTCCAGACTAATATAATCGGAACGCAGAATCTGGCGACATTCGCTACCTTGGAAGGGAAGAACATTGAGCACGATGCTGATGTGCCTGGGGACTGTGACTTTCACAACATGAGCTTTAAATACAACGGTAACAATGTCCCTATACAATGGCAACCATGGATTGCCCCAGGGTTTCCTCTTAGCGGCTTGCGCGTAGATATCTACGGGTCTAGCCGTGTAGTGCTAAATACCGCTAATTAGTTGCGTTCGATTGGATACACCATAACGAACAGGGTAGCTTGGATTTCCCATGGCTGCCCCGTTCAGACTCCCTCTGCTGAATTAAGTTATGTTGCGGGAACTTTCATGATGCAATTAACGTATTATAGTATGGAGTGGGTGGGTGATGAACAGTAAGCGTTTTATTCCGGTCGTCATCATTGCTATCTGCTTGATGGTTGCGGCGGCTTGTGGCACAAAATCAAAGTCAACACAAACAACGCCTGCTGAGAGCATATACACATATCAGGAGGCACCGGTGACGGTAAGCAGACTATCGGATGGTGCAGAGCTTCATGTGAATCTGGCGAAGTTCGTTGGCTCTGTCACGTCTCCTGACACTACAGTACTGGTAAACAATATCCAAGCACCAGTCGATGAAGATGGCAGTTATTATGCCTTCCTGGACCTGGTGGAGGGGAAGAACGTCATCGAGATACAGACTACAGAAGGGAGAAGCACCAACGTAGAAAGGATCACTGTCACCTTCAGCCCACCGCTCGCAGTCTTCTTAGACTATCCAGAGTCAAAAACAGGAATAAACTACATCAAGACCCCTATAGTTGTCAATGGTAGAGTCTCTGACCCCAGGGCCACCGTTTCTGTGAATGGGATGGCAGCAGAGGTTGCTATTGATGGCAACTTCTCTGCAGAGGTACAGTTGAAAGAGGGTTTTAACAACATAGAGACGATAGCCACTTTGGACGAAGAGGTGGACAGTGTTGTGTACCATGCCATCATTACGCCTGATGGGGGATGGACATATCCCCCAGGAGGAGCAGGAGGCTCCAGATACCTTTCGAGTGTCTCTCATGACAACCTAGTCACACTCAAAGCTGGCGAAACTGGGCAACTGAGCACAGTTTTGGACGTACAAAAGGGAATCCAAAGTAAAGCGGACTTCACCTACAGAGTAGTGAGGGTGGCCCAAGAATATCCTCAAATCTTGGACCCAAACGGGTCCGGTCTCGATGAGGTGCTGATGCCAGAGGGTATGAAGGTGAACGTCGAACCATCGGGATTCGCAGCATATCCCAACACGATCTACACTTCGTTACTAATGATAGAAACAACGTCTGCACTTGCGCCGGGACAATATTTCCTCAATCTCGGCTGCTTTTATAGTGACTTCCAATGGACTAGCGGAGTAATCAAGGTCGTGGTTGAAAGGTAACCTGTTTCGATGAATAACATCTCTCGTGGTGAATATGGTACAGAGAACTGCTCGCGCACAAGTTAAAAAATGGCTGGCTAGAGTGGCTAGGTATGATAAGTCTAGAGCACTCTAAGCCAGCTCGGAAAGGACAGACTCGTCTATCTTGTAGCTGTGCTCAGTGGTGGGGAAGCTGCCCTCCTTGACCTCTTTGAGGTACTGGGACACAGCTTCTTTGATGGCCTGGCTCAGCTGGGCATACTGCTTGGCGTGCCTGGGTACGAATTCAGTGTAAAGCCCCAGGAGGTCACTGAGCACCTGCACCTGTCCATCGCAGTGAGGGCCAGCGCCGATGCCGATGGTAGGCACTGCCAGCTTCCTGGTGATGATACGTGCCAGGGCGTAGGGGACGCTCTCCAGGACTATGGCGAAGGCTCCGGCGGTCTCCAGCGCTAAAGCGTCCTGGAGCAGTCGCTGCGCTGCCTCGGGGGTTTTGCCCTGGGCCTTGAAGCCACCTAACTGGTGGATTGACTGTGGAGTCAGCCCAATATGCCCCATGACTGGAATGCCACACTCCACTATTCGCTTAACTGTCTGGGCTACAGTATGGCCTCCCTCCAGCTTCACTGCCTGGGCACCGCCATCCTGGATGAAGCGAGCGGCATTGCGCAGGGCCTCCTCAGTGCTGACATGATAGCTCATGAATGGCATATCGCCGATTACCAGGGCCTGTTTGGAGCCCCTGACCACCGCCTTCGTATGATGGATCATTTCCTCCATGGTTACCGGGATAGTTGACTCATAGCCCAGCGCTACCATACCCAGACTATCCCCGACCAGTATAAGGGGCATTCCTGCCTCGTCCACCAGTCTGGCCGTGGCGAAGTCGTAGGCAGTGAGCATGGTTATCTTCTCACCCCTGGACTTCATCTCTTTGATTGCATTTATGGTAAAACGCATGAGCTTGCTCCTCCTCTCCCCGGTGGATAAAAGACTGGCGAGCTTAGACTGCAACCTTTAGGGTCTGTTTGGTCTCCCGGATGACGTTTTGGGAATTCACATAGACCAGCGTGGGGTGCCAGCAACGAGCCTCGGCCTCGTCGACATTGGTGTAGGAGAGGATAATCACCCGGTCGCCCTGGGACACCAGGCGGGCGGCGGCGCCATTGATACATATTGTGCCTGAGCCTGGCTCGCCCTCGATGGCGTAGGTCTCCAGGCGGGAGCCGTTGTCAACATCCAGCACCGCCACCTTCTCATAGGGGAGGATGTCAGCGGCTTCCATGAGCAGCTGGTCAATGGTGATGCTCCCCTCGTAGTTGAGGTTGGCCTCGGTGACTCTGGCTCGATGAATTTTGCTCTTGAGCATTGTCCTCATGGGTGTCTCCTCTGCATAGGTTTGTGATCAATGTGGTCAGTCTGTGGCGGACTGATATTCAGCAGCTCTTTGAGCGCCTCGGCTTTTTCTGGAGTGATTCTGCCCTTGGCTAGGGCGATGGGGATGGTCTTCAGGCCAAGCTCTCGGTAGGTAGAGAGGATTTCTGGGGATATCTTCTCTAGGGCATTCAGATGTTTGGCGATGGTTCCCAGGTCACCGCGGGCGATGGGGCCGGTGAGGCAATTAGGCAGTCCCACATTGCCAATGTTGTTCACTGTTCCCCGCAGCAGGGGCAGCAGGGCTTGGGTGGCTTCTTCGCGGCTGACACCGAAGGTCTGCCACAGGTCACAGGCGAGTTCCACCAGGGTTACCATGTAATTGCAGGCGATGACCGCTGCTGCATGGTAGAGCACCTTGTCGCCGGCCTGTAGCACCACCCACTTTCCTTCCAGAGCTGTGGCCAGTTCTTTCAGGGTTGTCAGCAGGGGTTCCTCTGCTTCCAGGGCGAAGGTTGAGCCAGGCAAGTTGTCAATGGCCTGCGCCGCACTGGCGAAGGTTTGCAGGGGGTGAAAGCTACCTACTTTAGCGCCAGCCCAGCGCGCTACTTCTAGTGACAGCAGAGAGTCGGCACCGCTACAGTGTACTACGCTTTGTCCGGGGTGCCAGTTCACCTGGGTTACCACTTGCATGATGGTATCGTCGGGGGTGGTTACAAAGACCAACTCTGCCTGGTCAGCGACTTTTTGGGGGCTTTCCCAGGGGTGGCAGCTTGGTACTAGTCCAGCCAGCCGCTGTGCAGATTGGAGATGGCGGCTTGATACCGCTACCACTGGGTAGCCTTTTTGATGGAGGCGCACTGCCAGTGCAGTGCCTACTGTGCCGGCGCCTATGAAACCGAGCTTAAGCATACCCCAACCTCCCTGCCCCCCGCTGCCAAGCTGCGAGGGTGATTGGTGCCGGAAAACAATAAAGCCTTCTCGAACATCAGCCGAGAAGGCTCACAACTCCTCTTAGTTCCCGTCTCGGTCGTGTCTCGATCCAAGCGAGTTAAATTCTTAAAAGTGCGTGCTACGATTAAACTCTGCTCACCGCCATTTGGTCGATGGCAATTTCATTTTAGGTTCTGTGCTTACGGTTGTCAAGAGTGCTACATACCAATTTGGTATAATTTTAGTTAAACCCTAGCTAGTTCTTGCCGCCTGGGGGCAGCACCTCCAGAGGCTCGCCTGAAAGTTTGGCTTGTAGAGTTTCCTCTAGCACTGACAGGGGCACCCTTATCTGCCTCATGCTGTCGCGCTCCCTGATAGTTACCTGGTTATCCTCAAGCGATTGAAAGTCAATGGTCACGCAGAAGGGAGTTCCTATCTCATCCTGGCGGCGATAGCGTCTCCCGATGCTCTGGGCATCGTCGTACTGAGTTGCCCAGCAACGGCGGATTCTGGAATAGACCTCCTGGGCCAGGGGGCGCAGTTTCTCGTTGCGGCTCAGGGGCAGCACGGCTATTTTTACCGGGGCTAAATCGGGGTGCAGATGGAGCACCACCCTGATTTCATCCTTGTCTGGCTCTTCAGCATAGGCGTCTATCAGGAAAGCCAGGGTGGCACGGTCAACGCCGCCTGATGGCTCGATGACGTAGGGAGAAATATGCTGCCCTGACTCCTCGTCGAAATAGTTCAGCTCCTTGCCGCTGAATTTAGAATGCTGCTTCAAATCGAAGTCGCCACGGTTGGCGATGCCTTCTAGCTCTGACCAGCCCATGGGGAAAAGATACTCTATGTCTGAGCAGGCCCTGGCGTAATGGGCCAACTCGTCCTTGGCATGGGGGCGCAGCCTGAGATTTTCTTTGCGGATGCCCAGTTTGACATACCAATTGAAGCGCTGCTCCACCCAGTGCTCGAACCACTGCTGGTCAGTGTCTGGCTTGACGAAATACTCAATCTCCATCTGCTCGAATTCCCGGGTGCGAAATATGAAATTGCCCGGGGTGATCTCATTGCGGAAGGACTTGCCGATCTGGGCGATGCCGAAGGGAAGCTTCTTGCGACTGGTGGTCAGCACATTTTCAAAATTGACAAAAATGCCCTGGGCTGTCTCGGGACGCAGGTATATCTTCTCCGCTGTTGCCTTCACTGGCCCTAAGTATGTCTCTAGCATGAGGCTGGCTGGCTCTGGCTCGGAAAGTTCACCGCCACAGGCTGGGCAAGGTGTAGTAGCTTGACCATCCCCTTTAGCGCTAATGCTTCCTACAAAGTTCTTGAAGTCCAAGTCTACCCCTTGGAATTTTACATGAAGGTCGGCGAGCCCGGATAATGTGACCTCTGGACGTACCACCAGAGCCAGATTTGGTGCTAAACCTTTCCCTTCTGTCTTGGCCCATTGGAGCAGGTGGAGGCTGGTCTTCTCCCCTCTCATGGCCTTCAGCAAAGACTGCCACCACGGGCTGTCCCAGATGAGTTGCCACACTTGGTCAGCACGAAAATGTCGCCCACACGCTTTGCAGGCGGAAAAAGGATCGGCGAAGCCAGCCAGATGACCGCTAGCCGCCCAGACCTGGGGGTGCATCAGGATAGCGGCATCCAGCCCCACCATGTCGTCCCGCTCCCGCACCACAGACCGCCACCAGGCATCCTTGATATTGCGTTTCAGCTCTACTCCCAGCGGGCCATAGTCCCAACAACTGGCCATCCCGCCGTAGATTTCGCTGCTCTGGAAGATATAGCCACGCCGCTTGCACAGCGATACGATGGTGTCCATATCCATTTTGCCTGACGCTTGTTTAACCACGTTTCAACCTCCTGGGGTTATAAATTAACAGCTTTGGGGACAAAAGTCAAAAGCCCTATCTTGTTGAAACTGTGCTCTGTCCTCTGATAGAATTACTCTTCAGACTAGGTTTGAAGAGGGGTAAATGTGAGTAGTGTCGTTCGGGTGGCTGAGGATATCTATCAGATTGACGCTCAGTTGGGCGCAGCAGATAGGTCTATGGTGTCTTATCTGATCGCAGGCAGTCCGGCGGCGCTTATAGAGAACGGCCCCGCCAGTACCATTCCGGCCGTCCTTGAGGCGCTACGCCAGGTGGGACAAGACCCGGCGCAGGTTGCTTTTATCATTCCCACTCATATTCATCTGGATCATGCCGGCGGCGCTGGCCAACTGGCCCGGCTGTGGCCCTGGGCCAAGGTGGTGCTCCACGAACAGGGATTCCGCCACATGATAGACCCCGCCAGACTTATTGCCAGCACCAAGAAAGCCTTTGGCGACAATTTTGAGGATGTCTTTGGCCCCATAGTTCCAGTGGCTGAGGTGCAGGTAAAGGTGGTACAGGGTGGTGAGACGCTGTGCCTGGGTCATCGCGAGTTGAAAATTAGCTATGCCCCTGGTCATGCCCCGCATCACATCTGTGTTTATGATAGCCTCAGCCGGGGCCTTTTCTGCGGTGAAGCACTTGGCTTGCCTCTGGGCGAGACCGGTTATGTTATACCTGCTGCCATACCGCCGGGCTTTGATTTAGAAGCGACCTTGGACACCTATGATAGGTTGGAGAAGCTATCATCGTCTATCCTCTTTTATTCCCACGATGGAGTCAGCCGGGAAGTGGCCAAAAGAATTTCGGCGGTGCGCACCAGCACTCGGCGAATTGGCGAGCTGGTTAAGGCTGGCATGGAGGCTGGGGAGGATATGTCAGGAGTATGTCAGCGGGTGGGGCAAGACTTGACTGAGGATGGGTTATCTGTGGCTGCGGAGCAATTGTTTCCGCTGGTGGCCGGCTATGTGTTCTATTTTCAGAGAAGAGGGACATAGAGGGAGTATTGACAATGATCTTGCAAATGCTGGTTGTAGGACCCTTTGGCTCGAATTGCTATGTAGTAGGCTCTGAGAAGACCAAGGAGGGTATTATAATTGACCCTGGGGCTGATCCTGAGGCTATCCTTCAAGCCGTTCGTGAGCTGGAGTTGAAGATTACCATGATCATAGTCACTCATGGTCATGCCGACCACACGGGTGGTGTGGGCGAGGTTAAAAAGGCTACTAAAGCTCCGTTTGCCTTGCATACAGATGAAGTTCCCGGCTTGCATGAGATAAGCAAATATATCACTACACTCTTTGGCACACGGCTTGCCCCTCTGCCGGCGCCGGATAAGCTGTTGAACGAAGGGGACATCATTAAGGTGGGTGAATTCAACTTCAAGGTACTGCATACACCGGGGCACAGCCCGGGAGGAATATCTCTGGCAGGGAATGGCGTGGTATTCAGTGGTGATACTTTGTTCAACTATGGCATCGGCAGGACAGATTTCCCCGGCTGTAGTTATGATGTACTTATGGAGAGCATCAGGACTAAACTCATGACCTTGCCCGACAAAACGGTGGTGCTCTCCGGACATGGCCCTGAAACCACCATTGGAGCAGAGCGCAAGGGCAATCCCTTCAGACGTGACTGGTCAGGCTGAAAAAGAGGTCCAGGAAACTTCCTGGCAGTCCGCCTGAGGCGGATGGGGGTGTCCCCCCAGATTCAAAATTACCCCAAGATTGGGGGGATCAGGGGGTTGATTAAGACTTTTCAGCGTTATCCAGGTGGTTAGTATTCTATACCCCGCAAAATTAAGGATTTTGTGGGGTTTATTTACTTATCATCAAACCCGCGCCAGATTGTGCATGAGTCAAGCGGTTGGCGGAGCGGCATAAACTTATTATAGGGGTGGTCCCGATCAGGATAGCCAATGGCTATGCCGGCGACAAGCCTTTTTGATTCCGGAATCCCCATGATTTCCCTGATCTCATCGGGATATCTTATTACCTCACCCAGACCGCAGGTCCCCAGTCCGCTAGCGTGAGCAGTGAGCAATATACCATAGAGGATATAGCCTATATCCAGCAGTACCCATTCACCGAGTGAGGCTTCACAGCATAAGATTATGCCGTTGGGCGCATCCATGAATCTGGACATGCGGACTGTCCAGTCCAGTCGTTTTTGGACATCGTTTCTGTCAATACCCAGGAATTCAAAGAGCCGTTTCCCGTGTTCACGCCGACGAGCCTGAAGATGCTCAGGAAAGTGGGGCCAGGGGATGTCAGAGTAAGGCTCTTCCCCCGCAGCCCTCTTGGCAGCCAGGCGCTGCTTTAGCTTATCAAATACCTCTCCACCCATCACCACTATTTCCCAGGGCTGAATGTTGCCTGCTGACGGTGCCCAGATAGCCACCTCAAGGATTTCCTTTAAGAGTTCCTTGGGCACGGGAGTTGGCTTGAAAGCTCTTATGCTTCGTCTGGTCTTGATGGCTTCGATTGTGTCCATTTGTTCTCCTTTGGGTAATATGCAGTTTCAACCCCTCTGCCCCCCATTCTTGGGGGGATTAAGAGGAGGATGGGGGACACCCCCAAACCCCCGCCAAAGGGGCTACGCCTCTTGTGGAATCTCCTTATACGAAAGTGGCATCGCCGATAGGGGCGACCACACAGGGTCGCCCCGACAGTCAGGATCTCTTTGGAATCCACATCGTATTATATTATTAAAAGGAAGGTGAAGGGAACCAAGGTTCCCTTCTGGTGGTCTGGGGGAACCCCCAGTTTCCCTTCTTCCCCCTTCTCCTGCAGGAGAAGGGGGGCAGGGGGATGAGGTATCTATATTTTCATACTCGATAGTACCAAAGACAATCGTCGCGATTGATTGCTCATAGGTTAAACCTTGATCCTGCTCATTATATCTTCCACCACCATCTTTGCGCCTTCAGCGCAACCTGCGCCGCCTATCCAGCCTGGTGAGTTTACTGCATCCCCGACATTATAAAGGTTTTCCACCGGTGTCTTACGGTGATGTGGGGCGCTGGGGAAAGAACGAAGCAAAGGCCACTCTGTCTTATATTGACGGGCCAGCAGTACCTCACCACCCTGTTTCTCGAAGTTGGGGAAGGTATCATGCAAATCGGCCAGGAATATCTGGTACTCTTTCTTTGGGTCATACTCGGTGGCTTGATTTGGTTTGAGGAATAAGACCATAAGGTTTTTGCCCGGGGGAGCAAGTTCGGGCCAGATCATAGAGGTGTCTGTCCAGAGGCAGCTCCTTCGCGTATCAATGGTATAAAGTCCGCCTGGCCAGTCATACAATGGCCCGTTGGATGTTATCCAGAACTCAAGCCCCCAAAACGGCTTCAGCGCTTTGACCTCCTCGATGTAGCCACGATCGAAATTTTGTTCTCCGGCAAGCTCCACGGTCTTCCGGGGGCCAATATCACTTACCACCACCTTGGTTTCGATGCTGATTTCACCATCAGGATCTCTGGCTTCGACACCTCTGACTATGCTATTGCGAACCACGATTCTCTCAGCCTTGGCCCGGAGCAGAATCTCTCCTTTATTATCTGTGATTGCCTTGGCCATGGAGTCTACGGCTGGCCTGAGGCCCCCTTTGGGCATGAGTTGCTGTGTACCTGCAAGTGTGCCGGCCATATTGGTAACATATCTAATTAGTTCGCCAGCGGAAATCTCATGTAGGTTCGGGCCCACGACGGCGACGCACCAGGCGTTGAGGAGTTTGTAAATAGTCTTGTTGTCAGTCACCCCAAGCAGCCACTCGCTGAAGGTGATGCGGTCAGAGGGCTCACGCCATCTGAAGCAGCGCCTGAGAGCTGAGATTACCTTTTCTTCCTCCTGTTTGTCCCTGGCACCCAGAGAGATAAGCTGCCACAAACCACCTTTAGCTAGCATCTCATGGTCTTTCCCGCCAATTCGCCACTTAGGGTTTGGCAATGGTTTCATTTCAAAATCTGCGTTGCCGTGGACGTCTCTCAGGGTAATCAGAACCGGGTCTTTCTGGCCGTACATAAACCAGTGAGCACCGCATTTAATTTGGTATCCTTTGTGCTCTAGCCAGGTAAAGCGTCCCCCTACAAACGGCATGCTTTCTAGCACTATGGTTTTGTACCCAGCATAGCTCAGTCTGGCAGCAGCACATAAGCCGCCAACCCCTGCACCTATGACTACCACATCGCAGCTCTTCTTCTCCATCTTTACACCTCTTCGGTCGCACCTATTGTGCCGTAGCCCTGCCAATAAGCCGCTGGCAGCAGCACCCTGGACAGTGTGTAGCCTCTAAGGTTCGTAATACTCAGAGCAGATCCTGCGTCCTACACAACGGCGTGCCTCTGCTTGAGCCTCAGGTTGACTGTAAGTCCGCTCAATTTCCCTGAAATCCTTAATGCGCTCTCCGGCTGTCTCCTCTTGAGTCGGATGCTTCTTTTGGACAGGTATGCGGCTGCGGTACTCGTCTTGGCCAAGCTTCTCTGAGTGTCTTCTTATAATCTCGTAGTATTCTGGCTTGTTGTTCAGGTACCTGTGTATGTATCTGGCGGCGCTCTTGCCAGAAGCCATTGCCTTGACAACTATGGTCGGGCCGCTCACTGCATCACCACCGACATATACGCCTGGTAGATTGGTAGTCAGTGTGTGAGGATTGACCTTCAAATCTGTGCCCAATGAGGCCAGGCTTGGTGCCTGGCCTATAGCCACGACCACTATATCGGCATCCATCACCTTCTCCTCGCCTCCCGCATACTCCGGCTTAGTCCTGTCTGCCTCATCACGCTCAATGGCCTTCACCTTGCGCAGAATCACTCCGGACACTTGGCCATTATGTCCCAATATCTTGGTGGGAGCTGTCAAGAAGTGGAGATGAACACCTTCCTCTTCTGCGGCTTTTACTTCGTTCACCATTGCCGGCATATCTTTCCTCTCACGCCGATAAAGGATATGCGCTTCCTTGGCACCTTTTCTTAAAGCTACCCTGGCTGCATCTACAGCAACATTGCCACCACCAATCACTAGTACTTTGCCCTTGACATCGACCTTCTGACCCGCATTGACGGCTCGAAGTAAATCGACCCCGCTGATAATTCCGGGGGTATCCTCTCCGGGGATCCTCAGCTTTAAGCTCTCGTGTGCTCCTGTGGCAACGAATACTGCTTGAAAGTTGCGCTGTAGGTCTTCCAGTTTGACCTTCCCCCCCACCCTGGTATTGGTCTTTATTTCAACCCCGAGACTCTGGATATAGCCGATGTCTTGATTGACCAGGTGCCTTGGCAGGCGGTATTCGGGTATCCCGTACCTGAGCATACCACCGGGCTCAGGTGCAGCCTCGAAGATGGTGACATCATAGCCGAGCAAGACAAATTCATGAGCTGCTGCCAGCCCCGCGGGGCCGGCGCCTATGATGGCTATCTTCTTGCCCAACCTCTTCACCCTGGGCCTCTCGATCTTGTCTAAATCGACCTGATCGGCAAGGAACCTCTTTATGTCACAGATGGCTATCGGTTCATCAACATGCTTGCTACGGCATACATCCTGGCAGGGATGATAGCAAACGCGGCCCAGGACAGCCGGGAGAGCATTGGTTCTCCGCATCAGCTTATAGCCTTCAAGGAACTTGCCATTGGAGCATAATGAGAGATAGCTGGGAATATCCATATGAATGGGACATGCTACCCGGCATGGCGGTACTCTTATAGCTTCGACAGGACAGGCATTAAGACATATGAAGCAGCGGACGCATTTCTCATCATCCACATGGTTAATGAAGTCCTCTGTTGACACCTTGAGGGCTTCCCAGGGGCACAGCACATTACACAGACCACACCCCAGACAAGCCTCCGCATCTATCCAGGTTCCCACTTTTATGCTCCTCAGATAATTTCTTCTAAGACTGCTGAAAATGTCTCCGGGACTTCTTCTTCAACACCTGTACTACCAGTCCAGCCTGGCTGGTTTACGGTGGTGCGGTAGTTAATAACCTTTCCCCCTCAGTCTGCGCATCTAGGCTTGGCATATTTAGGTGGTGAAAAAACTTGCAGGGCTGGAAGCGACATCTCATCATCATGATCTTCTGACCATCATGACTTCGGTGACACCCCCAGCCCTGCTATTCTACTGAAGACGCCTTATACGGTTGGCCTAGTTAGCAGGTGACATCCCATTTGCAGGCGATCTCATCTGGACTCTTGCGAGGCGGTATCTTTAGAGCATTGAACTTCAAATTCGGGTGGAAATACTGGCCTGACTTCTCGAAGCAAACCTTCTCCAGGTCTGAGCATACGAGCTGGATGAATTTGTTGTCACCAGTTGCTTCCCAGCGCATCAATGCCGGGCAGCGAGTGACGGTCATAACCCCGTGGTTGGGGTTTATGATTTCCATATTGTACTCGAACCGGTACATGGGGAAGAATGGATCGAGCTGGAGCTCTTTGAAGAAGCCGATGACGTTCATGTCGGTTATCTTAAAGGCATGGGCCATTCTCTCGACATAGGGCTGGCCTACCCTCAGCCAGTTTTCCTTCCACATGTCGTACTCAACTTTTTCGCCATACTTCTCGTTGACGCATTGCCGCCAACCCCAGTGCAGCATCAGGGCGACGAGAGAATAAGACTTGGCCAGCTTGATTAGGGCCTTCTGTGAAAGGTCCTCAAGCTTGAGATCGGGATTAAACGGTCCGCTGTAATCGTCCATTAGTTTTTTTAGTTCTGCTGGGACCTTAGCCTCCGCTGCCTTCTTCTTTGCCTGCTCTGGCATATCTAACCTCCTTTGGTCCTTAAAAGTGAGTGAATTCCGCAACGCTTAAAGTATAGTTAAGTCATGTGCGGTTGTCAACATGACCTCTATTTGGTCATGGGGCATTTACTTAGATCACCTCCTCGGCTTTCAGCAACTTGATAAAACAAAATGTAAGTAAAATCAACCAAAAGAGAACTTAACCAAATGGAGAAAGGTATTGACAAGCTGTTTCAGTCATTTTCACACTGCATGGTGCTTGGGGCAACCCCAGCACTGGGGATTGCTATGAAAATAGTTCTTTCAGACCTATTTATACCCCAATCTTTGGGGATTCTAGGGACGAGTATCCCACTCGCCCTGTGGGGACTTTGGCCTTATATTTGTCAACACATGCTCATAAGTTCATGGTTGGGGCGTGATTTGCCTGGCTGTGCTAAGTTTTTGGCTCTACCTTGAATTCCCAGACGCAGCAGATGGCGTCTTTGCTTTTCCTGGGGGGCAGCGCCAGAGCTCTGCAGGTCATATTGGGATTGAAGTACTTACATATTGCGGTGAAGGCCCGATCCTCCACGCCGCCTGGCCCACAGAGCGCTTCTATGCCCTTGTCGTCCTTGCGCTTCTCAAGATAGAATAGGCTGGCGCAATAAGTGCAAGTCCCTATGGCATGATTTTTGTTCTTTATGTCGAAGTCAAATTTGAATAGTCCTTCTCGAGCGCCATCGGGACACATCTGGAAATATTTCAGCATGGTAACGACATCGTCTCCGTAGAGATTCATTGCTTCTTGGACCAGAGGGATTTCAAACTGCTTTAGCTGCTTTTCGTAGACAATGGAATCCAGATCCCGAGCTCCGTCAACGCCCAGTCTCTCCCTGTTTACAGTGTTCCACATTCCCATCAGGCCCACAAATATCCGCTGATAGTTCCTCAGCAGCTTTGCGAGGGCGTCTACGGAGAAATCTTCGAACTTTGCATCGGGTCTATACTCACCGCTGTAGTCTTTAAGTCCGCTCATATGACCTCCTCTCTTCCATAACTATTTTACCACAGGGATCTGTCTATATGTGTGCTTTGATAGGGTTGCCTGAACTGGTCTTCAACCAGACTAGGTGATCGAGAGAGTTTTGGCAGTTCTTACTCCGGGGACTGGACAAAGTGAGTGTTGCGTAGCGTTTCATCTTCTGTTGAGCTATTAAGCGGTCATAATTCCCGCATATTATTTGTCTTAGCAGGAGGGTGTGAATTTAGGGGTTAGCGAATTTCCCCACAACGGGTGATAAATCGCTCCTTGACCTGTGGATTAACTGGGCAGCGAGGACTTGCGCCTCGCAGGATACGAAAGACCTCCTCCTCCGGCCTGCGCAGGAGTTCAGCCTGGGACTCTTCTTCGGAGTAATTGGCTGAATGGGCGGTGCTGAAATAGATGCTGTTTTAGCGGCTGCTATCGGTGCTTGAGGAGTCTGGGTGTCAACCTAAAACAAGAGCGTGCCTATCTTCCATCTTGCGGTTAATAGGCACGCTCCAATCAGCAACAGTATATTCTTGAGGACGAATTACTTCTTGGATAAAACCTTTCCCTCTTTAGCATCCGCTAACATTAAAGGAGGTAGTTTAAATCTCAGATTACAGCGCAAGCACCGCTTTGCCTCTTTAACAGCAAGCTCATCATCGAAGCCAAGATTGACTTCTTTAAGGTTGCCCACTCTCTCCACTGCAGACAAACGAGGCATTTCCACCCGGTGCATATCCGCAAAGCCATTGCTAGGGCTTGTCCAAGAGCCAGGTGCCTCAGCAGTGGTTAACTTTTCATCGATAACGCCCTTCCCACCAAGATATTTATCGATAGCGATTGCAGCTTTTCTGGCACCGGCAATTGCCTCAATAACTGAAGCCGGTCCACTCACAACATCACCGGCAGCATAAACGCCCGCTTTGCTGGTAGCCTGGGTTTCAGTCTTAACGCTAATAGTGTTTCCTTTGCCTATTTCCACGCCTAATTCAGATGAAATTTCTGGCTCTTGGCCTATAGCATAGATTATTTTGCTGAAATCAGCTTGAAATTCGCTGCCCTTGATTGGTACAGGTCTTTTCCTCCCACTATCGTCGGGCTTCCCTAACTCCATACGGACGCACTCCATCTTAAGAGTGCTACCTTCTTTAGTTATCTTGGTTGGTGCAGCAAGGAAGGATATTTTTACCCCTTCTTCAAGCGCTGCTTCAATTTCATCAGGGCTGGCCGGCATTTCAGCACGGGAGCGGCGATAGAAGACGGTTACTTCCTGGGCACCGAGTCTTGATGCAACACGCGCTGCGTCTACAGCAGCGTTACCACCGCCAATGACTGCTACCTTACCTTTTAGTTTCACTTCTTTGCCTAAATTTACATCCCTGAGAAAGTCAATACACTCCACCACCCCGGCTAGATTATCACCGGGAACCCCCATCTTGATCCCTTTGTGTGCTCCCATAGCGACGAAAACAGCATTATACCCATCTTTAAGTAGGGTATCCACGGACTTAACCTTAGAGTTAGTCTTTATTTCAACTCCAACGCGCTTTATCTCTTCAATTTCGTCACGGAGTACATACTTCGGTAAGCGATAATCAGGGATACCTACTCGCATCATACCACCTGGCTCGGGCAACGCCTCGAAGACGGTAACCGCATGCCCCAATTTTGCTAAGTAGTATGCAGCAGTTAGCCCTGCAGGCCCTGATCCTACCACTGCAACTTTCTTGCCAGTAGGTTTGCTAATCTTCATTCTGGAGCGCCAAAGCTTAGGATCACGGTCAGCGGCAGCATGCTTGAGGCTGCAAATAGATATGGGCTCATTCAGTTCATTTCTCCGGCATTCCTCTTCACAGGGGTGAAAACAAATACGTCCCAGTGTCCTCGGGAAAGGAACCTTCTCTCGGATTACCGCCGCCGCATCTGTAAATTTTCTTTCAGAAATAAGATAGGTATATCGAGGGATATCTATGCCAGCGGGACATCCATGAACACAAGGAGCAACACCTGCCTCTGGCCATTCTTTCTTATCAGCTAATGCATGAGTGGGGCAGCTTACAACACAAGCTCCACAGAACCTGCATCCAGCTTCCTTAAGCGTAGGGAACCTAAAGGGCCCCACCATGAACTTCTTGTCCCTTGTACTAAAATCGATTGCACGAGCACCTGATACCTCTCGGCAGACCCCGATACAGCGTTCGCAGAGAATGCACAGGTTATGATCCCAGGTGAACATGATCTCATCATCAACTGGAAGGTTTCTATTAATATAAGGAGGCACTTCTGCTTCCTTAACCCCAATATACGCAGCAAGCTTTATTAGCTCTTCGGTAACTAACCTGGGGGCAGGTAAGACAGAAAGAACAGCTTTTAGATTGTGGCGCCGCATATCCCGGACTTGTGGAATATCAGTGTGAACAACCATATCTTTGGAGACTGGGGAAAGACATGAAGCGACCACACCTCCTCCCTCCACTTCTACAATACAAAGCTGACAACCCCCAACTGATGGTAGGAAACCAGGGTAACTACAAAGAGTGGGAATATAAATTCCCGCTTCTCTAGCTGCATCTAATATCGTAGCTCCGGCCTTAGCTTTAACCTTTGAGCCATTGATGTTCAAGTTGACCATGTCCATCTCTCTCTACTCCTTAGAACCAGAATTAAGGTTGTGTTAGATTATCTCCTCATTCTTTAGCTTGGTTATCTCATCCCAGCTATACCCTAGAATCTCATTGAGGATCTCCTCAGTGTGCTGGCCGAACTCCGGGGCTTCTCTTTGTGGTGCAGCAGGAGTTTTGCTGAACTTGATAGGAGGCCCCACCACCTTAATTGGCCCCCATACCGGGTGCTGGAAATCTCTAATGTAACCATTGGCTATTGCTTGCGGATCAACGACGAGGTCGGAGACGGTATTGACGGGCTCGGCGATCAGGTCGCCTGTTGCGGCCAGTGTCTTGAGCCATTCTTCCTGTGTCTTGGTGGCGAAGATCCTATCCATTACCACAATCAGCTCGGCGGCGTTTTTACTGCGGGCTTCCCCGCTATTAAAACGGGGGTCTTTCTCCAGGTCTTGCATACCCATGGCGTGACATAAAGTAGGCCATTGCCTGTCTGACTGAAGGTGAGCCAGGACGATCCATTTGCCATCTTTGCACTTGTAATGGTTCCAGAGAGGATTGCGTGCCGTGGCTCTAACCTCACGGGGTATCTCAGTGCCCATAATGAGTTTCATGGCCACATTCAGTCCCTGAAGCCACGTCATACCACCCAGCAATGATGCATCCAACTCCTGGCCTATCCCGGTCCTCTCTCTTACCAGAAGGGCGGTGACCACCCCGTAGGCAGTCATAACTGCCCCAAGCTGGTCGCAGATACCACCACGGATAGCCATGGGGGGCATTCCTGGTTCTCCCACCATGTTCATTATTCCCGATCTAGCCATTCCGGTATAATCATAAGAGGGCCTTTCGGCTCCGGGGCCTTCTGCCCCCCATCCCGAGGCCGAGGCATAGATAAGGCGTGGATTGTATTTGGAAAGGGTAGTATAGTCTAGGCTCTGCCGGGCAGCTACCCCTTGACGGAAGTTCTGCACAAAGACATCGGACTTCTCCACCAGCTTATAGATAATCTCCTTGCCCTTCGGCTTCCTCAGGTTTATCGCTATGCTTCTTTTATTGCGGTTACAGTTCTCAAAATAGAAGTTGCGGCCGGCTAACCCTGTGACTGCCCCTGATATTTTGGTTGTACCCCGGGACGGGTCACCGACTCCCCTTTCTTCGATCTTGATTACCTCTGCTCCCAGGTCGCCTAGCATAACCGAGGCCACCGGCCCCTGCTGCCAGATAGTCCAGTCCAGTACTCGGTAACCCTCAAGCGGCATTTTCATAATTGGCTCCTCATTGGTGACAATTTGTTCTCTTTAGCCAGTTGCTCTTTTGAAGTATAGAATAGTCTACTGGCATGACACCCAGTTTCACCACCCCTTCTTATCGGGTGGCTATTACTGGGAAAGCAAGTCACTCACCCCCGGCGACAAAAGCTGGCCCTTGCACTGTTGTTCAAGCTGCGCTTGACCAGCCCCTGTTTATAGATAAAACGATCCAAGAATTCCAAGTTGTCCAACTACTCTTAGTGCGAATTCAAGATTACTTCAGTTTTCCCCATTTGGCTTCAAACTTAGCTTTAACCTGGGGATTGACCGGGCAGCGAGGACTCTGACCTTTTAGAATACGAAAAACTTCTTCCTCTGGCCTGCGTAGTAGTTCAGCCGCAGACTCATCGGAGTAATTAGCTGAATGTGGAGTTATGATAACATTTTCGAGTTTGAACAATGGGTTATCCGGTTTGGGTGGCTCGGGGTCCAATACATCCAGACCAGCTCCGGCGATAACCCCGGTGGTAAGAGCGGTGACTAACGCTGCTTCATCTACTAGAGGGCCACGAGCTGTGTTGATGAGATAAGCGGTGCGTTTCATTTTCTTTAGTTGCTCTGCACCTATCATTTTCTCATTATCCTTAGTCAGAGCAGCGTGAATCGAGACGAAATCCGATTCTTTTAGCAATTGATCAAGACTGACCATCTCTACGCCTATTGCGGCGCCCGCTTCTTTGGTTACGAAGGGGTCAAAAGCTATAACCTTCATACCAACACCCTTGGCTTTGGGGACCAGGGTGCGAGGTATTCTGCCCAATCCAACCAGTCCCAGTGTCTGTTTCCTGATCTGGAACATGGGTGGGCGTATTTTCTGGCGTATTTCTAGTGGAGCGCGGGAGTCCCACTTGCCGGCCCGGACTGCACGGTCAAACCGGACTATCTTCCGGCCTAAGGCAAAGATGAGGGCTAAGGTATGCTCGGCCATTTCCTCAAGGCAGTAGTCTGGAACGTTGGTAATATAAATACCGTGTTCTGTAGCGGCATCAACGTCCATACCATCGTAGCCAATGCCAATGCTGCTTAGTATCCGGCATTTAGCCAGCTTTTCAATAACCTTCCTGCTATATGGGACACCAGCGGCGATAATAGCGTCGGCATCGGTAGCTATGGAAAGCAGGTCATCCTCTGTGCGACATAGCTTCTGAACAAGAGTGGCTCCGATTTTACGATATTCCTCTTCTCCGTAGTGGGGTAATCCTGGCATAGCAGCCGGGGTAGTTATCGCTACTTTGAAACCCATTCTAGCCTCCTGTGTGTTATCTAACCCAAAAATCTGAATCTATTGTGACGACTTATGCAACCGGGCACTAGTTTTTATAATTTTGAGCGAACTTCATGCCCGCCCGGAAAGCCTTTTTATTTAATTCCTGTGTTTCTTTGCTACCACCTAGCTTCTTGGCAATGTCTGTTTCCATAATCTCGGGGTCAACAGCCCCTGTTGCACCAACCCAAGCTCCAACCAACACCAGGTTGGCTGCTCGGATGTCTCCTGTTTCTATAGCTATTTTAACCCCGGGGACTTCCATAACCTTGATATCCTGCCTCTCGATTTTAACAGGTAGCGGATCTGTGCTTTCAACGATGAGGAGACCTCCTGGTTTTACCCTGGCGATGAAGTTCTTTAACTCGGAAGGTGCAATGACCAATACTGTTTCTGCCTGAAGCATTATCGGGCAGGCTATAAGGTCATTAGATAGAATCACAGTGCACTCTGAGGTTCCACCCCGCATAGCAGATCCGTAAGCAGGGTACCACACTATATTCGGATATTGATGCATCGCTGCATCAGCGACTATTTTCCCCGAAACCAGTACTCCCTTGCCGCCGATACCGCCGAATATACACTCATGCCGTGTTTTTACTGCCATATCAGTCACTCCCGGGCATTATTGCCCTACTCATTACTCTGGACGTTTGTCGACGTCTTTAAATACACCTAAGGGAAACTCAGCAATCATTTGATTTTCAATCCATTCCATGGACTCGAGGGGGGTCATCCTCCAGTCTGTAGGACAGGCTGAGAGGATCTCCACAAAACTGAGACCTGCATTTTTAAATTGTCTTTCGAACGCGGTCTTGATACATCTCTTTGTCTGCTGGTAATTGGCCGGATTGTTTACCGCGCAGCGAGCGGAGAATGCTACACCCTTCATTGGGGCGATCATCTCGGGAGCATGGATGGGATAACCCATTTGGGGGAGTCTTCCGTTAGGGGATGTGGTTGTTTTTTGCCCCATAAGAGTGGTAGGTCCCATCTGGCCTCCGGTAGTGCCAAAACCACCGTTATTACACATAATAATACTGATATTCTCGCCCCTGGCGCAGGCACTGATGAAGGGGCTGAGACCAATGGAAAGACAGTCTCCATCTCCCTGATAGGTAAATACCAATCTGTCGGGAAGGATGCGTTTGGCAACTGAAGCCACATCCGGCGGACGCCCGTGTGCAACAGTGATAAAATCAATGTTGACTACCATGGCCATGCGGGCACCACAACCGACACCTGGAACGCCTATTGTATTGCCCTCTATATTCATCTCCGCCAGAACTTCGCAGAAAATCCGCTCCATAATGGGGTGATGACATCCCGGACACTGGCGTCCGCCCTGAGGGTGGCGTACCCATCTGGCCGGTGTTCCGCTGACCCATACTTTCTGCTTGGTGGTAGTGTCGCTCATAGCAGCTTCTTAACCTCCTGTAGCACTCGGCCGGGGAAGATCAGCCCACCTGGACCTGGGTTGTGACGTGCTAGAACCCCTAAGAAGTTAACATCGGTTTTTCCCTGGACAACACACTTGACGTCTTCAACCATTTGACCCAGGCTGTCTTCCACCACTAAGAACCGGGCTCCCTGAGCTACCTTCTCTTGGATTATCTTGGCCGGGAATGGCCAGAGTGTTATCGGCCGGATTAATCCAACCTTAAGGCCTTCGGCCCGGGCCATCTGGGCCGCTTCCAAACATACTCGGGACGTATAGCCATAGGCTACCAGGATCAATTTGGCATCATCGGTATTCCAGGTCTCCCATTTCTGTTCGTTCTCGATTATGCTCGGGTATTTTTCATTTAGATGCGTCAGAAATGACTGATAAGTAAAATATGGTGGTTGGCCGCTCCAACCCTGGGCACATGAAAGCACAAGTCGCTGACCACCTTTGCGGTGCGCGAAACCTCTGATTGCCCAGTCTTTCTCAGGTAAAGGCCCGAATTCATACTTTTTCAACTCAACGGGCTCCATCATCTGCCCTACTATACCGTCGCTCAGTATTATGACCGGCGTGCGTAGCCTGTCAGCCATGTGGAAAGCATATTGTACCAGGTAATAAGTATCTTGGGGTGAGTTGGGCGCCAGCACTGGGGTCTTATATCCACCCTGCCCCCCGCCTTTGGTAGTAGAAATATAGTCCATCTGAGCATGGTTTGTCGTACCTGCTCCAGGGCCACCCCTTTGAACTAGCACTATTACAAAGGGGATCTCGGCGTTGGCTGCGTTTGATATAGCTTCCTGCATCAAACCCCAGCCAGGGCCTGAGGTGGAGTTAATTGATCTTACCCCTACGGAGGCAGCTCCATAAAGCATGTTGCTTGCACCGGTTTCGCACTGGGCCTGGATAAATATCTTGCCTCTCTTTGGGAATTCTCTGGCAAACCACTCGATGATCTCGTTCTGAGGAGTAATGGGGTAGCCGAAGTAGCACATGCAGTCGGCGGCTAAAGCAGCCCAACCCACTGCCTCATTTGACTGTAACAACATTCTTTCTTCTGCCATCTACTTTACCTCTCCAGCAGCCGCTGGCTGGGCATCAATGTACTTGTATACCTCTAGGGCGAAGTGGGGGCAGAGCCAGCCACAGACCCCACAAGCATTACACTTCTCAGGTTGTGTGAATACCGCCAGCAAGTATCCTTCAACGCTGAGCTTGTCGCCTGGAATCGCTATACAGCCACGGGGGCAAAACTTAACGCAATAACCACAGCCGCGGCAGCGATTCGGGTCAATAATCACCTCTCCTATTGCCATAGTGATTTGAGCCCTCCTGTCTTTTCCCGTTTCATTTGGGGTCTTAGTTCATGGCTTTAATTTCAAGCCGAATGTCAAAGAGTTGATATGTCCTCGCCGAACCTCACCGCATCCTCACGTATACTCTCGTTTGATACTAGGGGTTAGTATAGCATGCTCTCAAAAAGATGTCAACATGATATTGTTAAAAAATAAAATGTGATCTGTTTAAAGTGGAAAGGTGGCCTACAATCGCAATTATCTGATGAAGTGGCTAGTGCTGCCCGAGAGGTAGTCACCCAAGCGGCTGAAGGAAGTTTGCCTCTAATTTATCTACCTGACCTGCCGGGTCGCAGCGTATGCTGGGCAACTGATCAGCCGCATGAACGCGGGCCAACCGGCCTATGAACTCCTTTTGGTCATTGTTTCTGGCTGCTATGAAAGCTTCAAAATCGAACAGTGCTAGCTGTTTAATGTGCATGGGGTATTTATTCCCCCCTTCGGGCAGTTTCCCTTTCTTTTAAAAGCTATTCTACCAGATGGGATTGGGTTAAATACCCTTTTCTCTTCATTAAAATACCTATTTAAAAGATAGTTTCGCGGGACGCCCGGCTATCAAGAATATTGTAAGCGCGTTAAACGATATGCTATAATATCCACAGTGTTTTTTCCCGAGTAAATTGACAGGCGATAGCAGAAGAAGTCGCCCAGATCAAGGGCAGCAAGTAATCTGAGAGGTGATGTTGACTATGTCAACCAGAGTGGTTCAAGCTAGCGGATTGGCCAGGGTAGACGAGCTTTACCAAAACCGCACCCAGCGAGCCGAGGAGCTCAAGAAGCAGGGGAAAAAGGTCATCGGCTATATGTGCTGTTTCCCCCCTGTGGAGATGTTCACTGCTCTGGACATGGTGCCCTACCGCATCATGGGCAGCGTCCAGGAGCCTATCACCCAGGCCAACGCCTATCTGGAAACAATCATGTGTCCCTACGTGCGCAGTTGCTTCGACCTGGCCCGCAAGGGCAACTACGATTTCCTCGATGGCCTGGTCATGCCCCACAGTTGCGATACGGTTGTCAAAGTATATGACATCTGGCGCTATTATCAAAAGTATCCCTTCTCTCACTTTATCAACGTGCCTCACATGGTGCACCAAAGCTCGTTCAAGTTCCTGAAGATAGAGCTTCAGGGCCTGCGCAAAGCCCTGGAAAAGTTTGCCGGGACGCAGCTTACCGATGACAAGCTGCGCCAGGCCATTAAGCTGCACAACGAGCAGCGTGCTCTGCTGCGCCAGCTCTATGACCTGAGAAAGTCTGATCCCCCACTGCTTTCGGGAGCAGAGATTACCCGGATCATCGTCGCCACTATGATTGTTACGGTTCAGGAAGGCAATGAGCTTCTGCATCAGGTCATCGCCGAGGTTAAAAGCCGGAAAGAGGGCAGGCCTGAGAAGAAACCGGCCCGTGTACTGGTATATGGCGCCGAGATGGATGATATGGCTTTCATCAAGCTGGTGGAGGACTGCGGCTCCAATGTGGTCATGGATGACCTGTGCACTGGCACCAGACATTTCTGGCATGACGTGCCGCTGACTGCTGACCCGCTGGATGGCATCGTAAACCGTTATCTGGACAAGATACCCTGCCCGCGCACTTACCGCGAACCACCCGGCGGGCATGAGGCTGATATGGAGAACCGTTTCGGCTACCTGAAGCAGTATGCCAAGGACTTCAAGGCCAATGCGGTAGTCCTTTACATCATCCGCTACTGTGATACTCAGGAGCTTGATGTGCCCGATGTGCGGGACTATCTCCAGGGACTGGGCTATCCCGTGTTGCACATTGAGGATGACTACAGCCTGGCCACCATCGGCCAGTTGAGAACCAGAATCCAGGCCTTCCTGGAAATGATCGGCTGAAGGTGGTAGTATGAGCGACGGCAAGACTACTGCGGTAAAGTCCACCCAGGCAGCTAAAGAATCTTACAAGGTTGTAAAGCTGATGTACTCCCGGGCCAGAGAGGCCATGGCCAGGGGTGCACCGGTAGCCTGGGTGATGGTTGGTGCTTTGGCTGAGGAGATGCTTTCTACCATAGACGTGGTGCCGATATATACTGAGAACTATGGCGCTGTCTGTGCTGCCAAGAAAGGCGCTGAGCCTTTTTTGATGGCCGCCGAGGCAGAGGGCTATGCCAACGTCATCTGCGGCTATGTACGCACCGGCTTAGGACACGCCATCAAGCGTAAAGAGTTGGGCAGGATTCCACCGGATGCTCCTGAGGGTGGCATGACCGACCCGGACATCATGATTGGTTCCAGCGCCCGCTGTGACCCGCGCTATAAGTGGTATCAGGCGCTGGGGCGCTATCTCAATGTGCCCTACTGCACCTTTGACGCAGTTACTCCTCCTCCCAACACAGACCCGGATGAGATAAGGGAGTATTATGTTGCTTACCAGGTAGAGGAGCTCAGGATGCTCAGGGCCTGTATAGAGAAACACCTGGGCCGCAAGATTGATGATGATAAGCTGATGCAGGCGGTGATAACCGCTGAGCAGACCAGGGCTTGGTGGTGGAAATGCTACGAAATCCGCCGCTCAGTGCCCTGTCCCATGCCCTCAGAGGACATGCTCAGTGCCATGACACCCGGCTTGTATTATCCCCCTTACCAGGAATCGCTGGACTTCTATAAAAAGCTCTACGCCGAGCTGGAAGAGAGGGTGAAGAACAAGGTCGGGGTTATTCCTGACGAGAAATATCGCCTGCTCTGGGGAGGGGGACTGCCCCCCTGGCACAGTATGAACATTTTCAATTTTTTCGAGGACCTGGGTGCAGTATGTGTCATTGAGAACTGCTACTGTCCCTTTGAGCCTTTTGAGGATAGCTATAAGTATAACGACCCGATAGAGCGCCTGGCCCGCTGGTATTTCCATCGTATGACAATTGGCTACAAGAGGGCTCTCCAGCTAGGCACCGGCGATCCCACAGTGCAGAAACTGTTGGACTGGATAGAGGAATATCATATAGATGGCATGGTGATGCACAGCAGCGTCTCCTGCCGCGCCACTACCATCGGCCAGATATACTACAAGAACCTGCTTCAGGACTATATCAAGATACCCACGCTGTTTATGGAAAGCGACATCGTGGATGCGCGCGATTACTCAGAAGCACAGACCAAGACCAACATCAGCGCTTTTATAGAGACTTTGGAAACCCAGAAACAGAAACGGCGTCAGATATAAGCAGGTGAGCTGCCCGAACGTAATTGTGAGTCCGCCTTAGGCGGACTCACAATTTTATTATCCCGCAGAGATCGCGCTTATCTGGTTGCTGAAAATAGCCCACGTATACACATTCGGGGTGAATTCATCCGGTGGTATTTTCAGGCAGTGCCGAGAGATGAACTTTAAAAAGTACCCACAACCGCGGCTGCGGTTGTGGGTACTTATCTTTTACCCTATGTTTTTCCTTATACTACCAGACTAAAGCGTCTGTAGCTAAGTTACTTTAAGGGAGACCAACGATTGATATGGTGCACAGGAACTTGCCCGGGTGGCCACCCTGACTGTGTCCCAATCCCATGCGGGCGTTCTTTAGCTGGCGCTCAGGATATTGGGCCTTGCCAAGACAGTGAGTGTATATTTCAAAAACTTCTCTTGTTCCGCTGGCACCCACTGGATGGCCAAAGGAGAGAAGTCCTCCTCCCACGCCAACCGGCATATCGCCCTTTAGACTGAAGCTGCCTGCCTCTATATCGTATTTGGCCTTGCCTTTTTCACAAAAGCCCAGGTCTTCGTAGCACATTAGCTCAGCGATAGTGAAGCAGTCATGCACTTCGGCCAAATCCAGTTCCTTGCGGGGATTCTTTATACCCGCCGCCGTATAGGCTTGTTGTGCTGCTCGCTTGGTTTCTTCCCAGTGCGAAAAATCGTAATCGGTCAGTACCTTGCCCATCCCAGGTCCTGAGGACACCCCTAGTCCTTTGATGGTGCAATATTCTTTCTTGAAATGCTTAGCGTCCTCGGTCCGGCAGAGAATGGCTGCTGCAGCACCATCAGTTACTCCGCAGCAATCATATAGGCCCAGAGGCCAGCAAATCATAGGGGCGTTTATTACCTGTTCCACAGTTACCTTTCGGCGCAAATGGGCTCTGGGATTGATGGCACCATTGTCATGTGCCTTAACTGAAATCTGGGCCAGTACTTTTTTACCCTCGTCCATACTTAGGCCATACTGATAAAAGTACCGGGTAGCTGCCAGAGCATAGCGTCCGGGGGCAGTGACACCAGCGGAATACACCGGGTGCCATTTATCTGATCCGCCGCCAGCTATGGTGCCCTCGGCCATGCCGCCGACTCCGGCATCTCCTTGATCTTGTCAATACCGACGGCCAGCACCAGGTCATATGCCCTACAAGCTACGGCATAACATGCTGCTCGGACTGCTTCCATACCTGTGCCGCAGACGTTTTCGACGCGTGTGACCGGGATATAGTCCAGCTTTAGAGGGACGGACAGCATCATACCGGTGGCCCAGAAGGCTGTGCCACACCAGGCAGCTTGTATGTCCTTGGGCTCTATACCGGCGTCCGCGTAAGCCTCGTAAGCGGCATCAATAGCCTTTGAAGCATTGACTGTTGACCTTTGCCTGTCCACTGGCTTTTACCTGTATAAATCCTGTATAATTATTAGGTTAATTTACTTATACCATTTTACTAGCAGCGTCATAAATTTTGGCACTAGTGCAAATGGACACCACTAGGTAGGCCAGGAGGAACACAAACCATATTCGAGATTACTACGATTTTCTAGAGTACAAAGGAGGGTAAACTAAACATGGTAGGAATAGTATCCTATGGCGCCTATATACCTATCTATCGCTTGAGTCGCCAGACTTTGGCTCAGGTTTGGGGAGGCAGCGCCGGTAAAGGGGAAAGGGCAGTAGCTAACTTTGATGAAGATACCATAACTATGGCGGTAGAAGCTTGCGTTGACGCCCTAGGCGGAGGGCAGCATGTGGCCGACGGGCTTTATTTTGCGTCAACTACACCTCCTTATCGAGAAAAGCAATGTGCTAGCTTTGTCGCTGCGGCTCTCGATTTTCCAGTAAATACTGAATTTTTCACCGCTGACTTTACCAATTCATTCCGGTCAGGGACCAGTGCTCTAAAAATTGGTTATGAACAGATAAAAGGCAAAATGGCTAAGAAAGTAGTCGTCGCTATATCCGATTTACGCAGGCCTGCGCCAAACTCTGAATCTGAAACATCATTAGGTGATGGAGCAGCTGCCTTCGTTCTTGGTGATGCAAATGTCGCAGCAGAAATAGAGGGAACCTATACTACATATAGCGAATTCATGGACACATGGAGGAGGGAAAAGGATATTTTTTCCCGGACGTGGGAAGACAGATTCATATTTGAAGAAGGCTATGACGCTCATTTCCCACGGGCTATTAACGGTTTGTTGGCAAAATATAAATTAACCAAGGGCGATTTCTCTAAGTTTGTGCTGTATGCTCCCGATATGAGAAGACACACAGCAATGGTGAGTACTCTTGGATTAGATCCCAAGAAGGTTCAAGCACCTTTCTTTGACTCGGTGGGGCATACTGGTTGTGCTTATACCCCTATGATGTTAGTGGCTGCATTAGAGGAAGCAAAGCCAGGTGATAGAATCTTAGTGGCTAACTACAGCGATGGTGCAGACGCATTCAGTCTTAGAATTACCGATGAGATTGAAAAAATAAGAAACAGGCGAGGAATAAAGCAGTATCTCCAGTCAAAATACGCGCTTCCAAACTACGGCAAGTATCTTATCTTTCGCGATCTCATGGAGTTTGAGGCCGAACGCAGAGCAGCAGATTTTTCTTCCCTGTCACATTATATGAGAGAACGGAACCAATTTCTCAGATTTCATGGTGGGAAATGCAAGAGTTGTGGTACCCTTCAGCATCCAATACAGAAGGTTTGCGCCGTCTGTCAGGCTAAAGACAACTACGAAGAAGTTAGACTTGCTGACACAAAGGGGACTATTTTTAGCTTTGCAATGGATGAAAGAGCCATGGTTAAAGACTTGCCAAACGTATTTGTCATCGTTGACCTTGATGGGGGAGGAAGATATGCTGGTGTATTGACCGATCGTATACCAGAAAAGGTCAAAGTGGGCATGAAAGTGGAGATGACGCTAAGGAACCAACATGATGGTGCAGGTTTTCACAACTACAGTTGGAAAGCGCGACCGGTTAGGGCATAAGAAAGGAGCAAAACATGGCAGAAAGCATTAAAGATAAGATAGCCATTGTTGGCATGGGGTGCTCGAAATTTGGAGAGCGATGGAATTGTGGCCTAGAGGATTTGGTAATCGAAGCTGCTTATGAGGCATACGAAGATGCCGGGGTTGAGCCAAAGGATATACAGGCTGGCTGGGTCGGATGTATGTTCAATAGTACTGCCGCTGCAACCTTAGCTTTCCCTTTGAAATTTGGTACTATACCTTGTACCAGGGTAGAAAACGCTTGTGGCTCAGGGCATGAGGCCATAAAGGGTGCTTGTTATGCACTGGCCGCTAAAGCATTTGACCTTGTTATTGCTGTCGGGGTTGAGAAGCTGAAGGATCAAGGAGGGGGGGCACTGGGTGGCGGCGGCACCGCCGCAGCTGGCACCGAGCTATGGAACCCAGTCTACTTTTATGGCGTTGGCGGGCCAAGTCGTTATGCTTTGGCCGCTACCAGATATTTTGCCAAATATGGTCTAAGCCCAGATGAGGGAAAAAGGATACTGGCAAGAATTTCAGTCAAGAGCCATTATTATGGCGCTAGAAATCCCAAGGCCCATCTTAAAAGAGAGGTCACTGAAGAGCAAGTGATGAATGCGCCAATAATCTCCTGGCCCCTCGGACTTTTTGATTGCTGTGGCAATAGCGATGGCGCTGCTGCCGCTATCCTTTGCCGTGCCGAGGATGCCAAGAAATATAGAGATGATTATGTTGTTTTCAAGGCCCTTGGTGCTGCAGCTGGCCCGGGAACGGGGAAACTCTTGACCACCTATGATTATACTTGGTGGGATGAAACAGAAGCCGCTGCCAGGCAAGCATATGAACAGGCAGGAATAAAGGACCCCCGCAAGGAAATAGACCTGGTTGAACTACACGATTGTTTCTCCATTGCTGAGCTTGTAGCGACTGAATCGCTATTCCTCTGTGAAAGAGGGAAATACAAGGAACAAATGGATGAGCGTAAAGCCTATTACGTAGACGGGGAAATGTCAGTTAACACTAGCGGTGGTTTGAAATCTTTCGGCCATCCCATAGGTGCAAGCGGATGCCGTGAAGTTTACGAGAGCTATAAGCAAATTCAAGGGAAAGCTAAAGAGCCTTCTCGCCAGAAAAAAACCTGGAAAACGGATAAAAAACTTTCACTGGCTCACAATCAAGGAGGACATCCAGGGAAATTCGCATGTAACATTACCATTATTGGGCTTCCGTAAGGGTTTACAGTAGGCTAGGAGGTTGCGTTTCAGCGGAGTAGATGGGCAGACTGTTTAAAAAATAGGACTTTACCCAGAACCAAACTGTATAAAAATACCTAGAAGCGAGCTGATCAGCTCGCTTCTCTAATTGCCCTGGCAACTCGATACTTGTTCGGTGGCAGTAAGTTCTCGATCAGTGGACGATTAGTCGACTTTACTCATAATGCCGGTGAGGCAGTCAACTGCAGCTTCTACTCCCAGGGTTATGCTATCCTCGTCGTAGTTGGCAACTGCGGTAAAGTCAAGCGGGATTACTGATCATTCGCCGTAAAGTTTTTTTGCATCCCGTCTGAGCTCTTCCCGGAAATCCGGATGGGCGATGTTTATCAGCTCCTGGGCACGTTGTCTCAAGGTTTTACCTTTTACCCGGGCCACTCCATATTCAGTGACTATATAGTCCGCCAGATTGCGCTGTATGGTGACCACTGTACCCTGTGGCAAGGTGGGCACAATTCGAGAAACCTTGCCATCTTGTGCTGTCGAGGGCAGGCAGGTGATAGCCCGACCGCCTTTTGACATAGTAGCTCCGGTAACGAATGCTATCTGTCCGCCGGCCTGGCTCATGAGGCGAGTGCCTAAAGACTCTGAAGCGATCTGACCTCCCAGGTCTACCATCAATGAATTGTTAATTGCAACGAAGTTATCATGAGCGGCGATTACTCTGAGGTCTTCCAGATAGACCACGTCCACCAGCAGAAAGCGAGGATTCATATTCACGTATTCCATTTCCTCTTTGCCGCCGCCACCGATTGAGGTGACTACACATTTACCGGGGTTCACAGTCTTGCGGCTACCGTTAATTACGCCTTTGCGCACCATCTCAATTACGCCTGGTGGGGTAGCCTCAGAATGCCAGCCTATGTCTTTTTTGCCGTTAAGTAAACCCAGCTTTATCAGTGGCTCGGTGGTACGGCCAATGCCAATCTGAAGGGTATCGCCATCCCTTAATAGTTCATTCACGAGCTCGGCAATGCGCTTGACATAAGGTTCTGGTGCTTTAGGTTGTCTTGATGCTAAAGTTCCGGCACCTAGAACACGGCCAGTGGCAACGTGTTCCACGAAGTAGTTGATCTCAGAGACATGAACATAGTTGTCACCATAGGTTCTGATCAGAGTCTTGTTTACTTCAGCGACAGTCACCTTGGCTTCTTTGATATGTCTGCGTTTGTTCCAGACCGATGAACCGAAGCTGCAAAACCCGCGTTCATCTGGTTCTGATACTTCGACTAGGAATATATCGGGCCTTCTGTTGTGGGTCTCAGGGCCTTCTTCATAGGGAACCAGAGAACCTACCTCGAAGTCTACCCTGGTAGCGTCCAAAGCTTCCTGCGATACTATGGTAGGCAGGCCTATGGTGACTCGAAAGGAATCTTGCCAGTCTGGGGCATACCAACCGAAGTCATAGATGGGATTGGGCATAAAGAGCCAAACGTTTTTCAGTTCGTTCCTGCGTGTAGCAAGTGCTCTGCCGAAGCTGACAGTCTCCCTGCCCGCTGAAAAAATCACTCTGTCCCCGGATTTAACCATCCTGGCCGCCTGTTCGGCGGAGATCATTTTTTTCTTATATTCTTCCTGCCACTGCATAGTCGCCTCGGTTAGACTGTTCTTCTTTTAATAGGAGCGATTCATGAATCGCCCCTACTGTGATACCGCCGGACCATAGCAGGATATGTCCTGTGTCACTATCTCGACTTAGCCTGTCTTTTAGTACCAGTCGTAAATCGCCAGCTCTATTTCACTCACTAGCCTATCAGCGTACTGCTCTGCTCGAGGACCAACTTGTTTGCCGCGTACCTCCACAAGCAGTTTTATTATTTCGCCGGAGGACATATAGGTTTTGACGGCATCTATTAGTGCCGGCATCATGTTTTCTCTGGACCTGAATACGTCGCGGAGGTTCTTCTTTGCCTTCTCGACGGCAGCATTGTCCCTCTCCCGGCGGACCTTGTTAAGGCGTGCTATCTGCTTCCGCATCCCAGCGTTGTAATCGTACTCTATAAGCTCAGGAGCATAGTGTTGCATTGGATCATCTTCGGCCATTATGTACTCGTTTACGCCGACGTGTATCCTCTTCTTGGTATCGATCTCCTTTTGATATCTGTAGGCAGACTCCCTCATCAGTTGCAAGAAATAGGCTGAGGCAGGAATTTTGCAGGCACCACCCAGCTCCTCCAGCTTGTCTATTATCTTCTGGGCTTCTTTCTCCAAGGTATCAGTCAGCCACTCTACATAATAGGAGCCACCTAGCGGATCAGCTACATTTACCAGGCCTGTCTCGTGCTCCAGGATCTGCTGTGTTCTCAGCGACAGTACCTTGGCAAAATCAGAAGGCATTGCCAGAGGCTCATCGAAGGTATCTACGGCCAACGACTGTACGCCTCCCAGGACTGCCGCTATGCCCTGTATAGTGCCTCGGATGATGTTGTTCAAAGGCTGTTTGGCTGCAAAGACCGGGCCATAGCTCTGAGCGTGTGTTCTTAGTCTCCATGACCGGGGGTCTTTAGCGCCGAAGTACTCTTTCATCATCCTGGCCCACATTCGCCTCATAGCCCGGAACTTGGCTGCCTCTTCGAATATATCAGAGCCTACTCTGTGATAGAAGTGTATTTTGGGGCCGAAGCTGTCTATATCGAGGTTTCTCTTCATAACCTCTCGAATGCTGTCCATACCCAGCGCTATAGTCCAGGCAATCTCTTGAACTGCCGTGGTGCCAGCCTCTCTCACGTTACCAACGTCGATATACAGAGCGTTGAAGTTGGGCATTTCTCTGGTACAATACTCAACCTGGTCAATCCAGGGGTTACCTTTATTCTCGGGGTAGGATATCAACCTAACCTTAGCGGCTGTAGTGGCTACCAGCTTATGTGGGTCAAAGCCTTTCTTCTCGGCTGCTGCCACAAACATGGCCAGGTCAATGGGGAACTCTCCGGCCATCCAGCTGAACTTGTTCAGATCGATACCGTCAATTAGCTCTTCCCAGTCAGCCAGGGTATCCATCTTGGTGGTATCTCTGAAGACGTACCCTGCGTATATGGGATCATCGGTATCTTGTGGTACTTTGCTGTCTGCGTTGGTACCGGCATGCAGAGCGAATGCGGTCTGTCCCTGTGATATGAGATATTTGGCTAACTGGTTGCACTCATCGGCAGGCCCGCGACCGGCAACCTGCCTTCTGTTCCAGGCCCTTGTGCGGTAACCGCTGGGAAACACCCCGCGGGTATAGGGATACTCACCGGGGAAGCCAATCTCCTTCGAGTAGTCTATATGCTCAACATCGAGTGGTGTATACAGTCTGTTAAGTGGTATCCAGGAGTCGGTCATATACTCGCTCTCGGGCTTTGCCTCAGGGTTCTTCGCCGTGCTGCGAGCTACTAGATCATCGTAACCCTTTCTGCCGTCTTTGAGCTTTTTCAGATCTTTTTGGTTCATAGCTTTTCCCCTTATTATGTTCAGCCCTCATTAAAGGCATTCTTATCTGTAAGTTATATGGCAAGGGTAGCCTGGTTTCTCCCCAATAGAGCTAGGCTTTTACAGGTTTCTTGTAGGTCTTCATGAAGTTGGCGATTTCGGATAGCAAGCTACCGGGGATAAAGATTTGAGCAACTCCCATCGCCCTGAGCTTGGAGAAGTCCTTGGCGCGGATTATGCCCCCAATAATAACCGGTATATCCGCATTTTTCTGCTTCAGCCTCTTAAGCAGTTCATCGACCAAGTAAATAGGGTCTCCTGCCATTATGCGGTAGCCGATGAAGTCTACGTCTTCCTGTATAGCAGTGTCTACTATTTCGTTGGTCATCTGTGACCCACCGATGATCACCTCAATCCCCAACTCCCTCAATCCCCTGGCCAGTATGTTATATCCGGATTCATGGCCATCGAGCGGGTGCTTGGTCAATAACATTCTAACCTTTTTCTCACCAGTCATGCAGAAAACTCCCCCTTACCTTCTGATTTTGTGTTGCGCCATTTCTCCAGACTATAGCTGGATTTGCAAACTAGCAAGGCGCTTACCGGTGACAAGGTATTCCAGAAATCAATTTACCTCGTATTTCGCAGAAAATATAATATAATTTTGGGAACTTTTTGTCAAATATGTCCTGAGAGGGTTTGAGCATTGGCCCGTTAATAGATGACTTTCTTCTCTATCAGTCTAGCAATCTCATTTTGGGACATCCCTAAAAGTTCTCTAAAGATGTATTCTGTGTGCTGACCCAGCAGGGGCGCTGCCTGGTGAACCTGTCCCGGCGTGCGGGAAAGCTTCCAGGGTGGCGCTAAAACAACTAGCTCCCCTTCCTCTGGGTGTGGCACCGGGACAAAAGTCTCCCGTTCTCGTAGGTGGGGATTGTTAAAAAGCTCCTCGTTGCTGAAGGATGGCATGGCGGCTACACCTTCCCTCTGGAGAATCTCCATCACCTGGTAATGGGTATGGGAGGAAGTCCATCTCTCGATCAGTCTGTCCAACTCATCCTGATTCTGCCAGCGGCTGAGCTGGTCGCGGAACTTCTCTTGCCTGGCCCATTCTGGGTGCCCCGCAGACTGGCAGAGAGCCTGCCATTCCTCGTCAGTGGAGACTGCAATACTTATCCATTTATCCTCGCCCTGGCAGCGATAGCAGTTGTGGGGAGCCATCTTTTCGTCATGGTTGCCGTTGCGTGAGCGAATCCGACTGTTCATAGTGTAGTCCATGATGCTCTCGGCTGCGCCACAACTGAGCGCCTCACGTTGTGAGAGGTCTATGAACTGGCCCTCTCCGGTTCTGCGCCAGTGAATCAGAGCGGCCAGGATGGCGAAGGCGGCGGCTGTGCCAGCCCTGAGGTCCATGCTGTGCCTGAGAATGGTAGGCGGGCCTCCGGGATAGCCGGTCAGGTGTGAGAGTCCGCTGAGCGGGCCCATGGTAACCGCAAAGCCGGAGTAATCGCTTTCTGGCCCTGTCGCCCCGTGGCTTGAGGACGAAACCATTATGATATCCGGTTTGACCTCTTTCAGGACCGGGTAGCCGAGGCCCAGTTTGTTCATCACCCCTGCCCTGAAGTTGTCCACTGCTACATCGCTGATCCGGGCTAGCCTTTTGGCTATCTCGATTCCTGCGTCAGTTTTGAGATTGAGGGTTATGCCCAGCTTGTTGGCATTAAGGGGGTTGAACCAGCTAAGGCCCGCCCTCTTGCTGCCCAGCACTTCCGCAGCCTCACGCCTGAAAGTGTCCAGGTATAATGAGCTTTCTACCTTGATGACTTCTGCCCCCATATACGCCAGCAGCAATGTGGCCTGAGGGCCCGCCGCATGAGCGGTGAAGTCCAGTATTCTTACTCCGGACAAAGCACCCAATGGTCTGGATTCTTTCATTAAATGATACCAGCTTCTTTTAATCTGGATAGCTCGTTCGAGCTGTACCCCAGACGCTTCAGGTATATCTCCTCATTGTGCTCACCCAGCAAAGGCGCAGGACGTGTTACCTTGCAGGGTGTACCGGAGAACCTATATGGCGTGGAGGGGTATTTGACCGCTCCCGTTCTAGGGTGCTCTATCTCCATGAATGATTCTCTGGCCTTAAAGTGGTCGGAATTGACCAGGTCTTTAGCGTTGCAAACCACGCCAAAGGGGACACCGGCCGCCTGTCCTTTATGATAAAGCTCTTCTCTGGTGTGCTCGGATAGCCATTCCGTTAGAAGCGCATTCAGCATCTCGCCGTTCTTGGCCCGACTGCCGTGTTCCTTGAACATCTCGTCATCGGTCCACTCCGGGTGCCCCATAAAGGCCACCAGTCTTTGCCACTGCACAGGTTCCCAGGTGACGAAGATGGTGTATTCTCCATCCTTGCAGGGCAGCATCCCTCCGTAGGGTACACCCTGCTTGGCTCGGTTGATGACTGCGCCGTCGTAGGCTAACCTGACCATGTCAACCCGGTTGACGGCCATCACCGATTCCTGTTTGGAGATGTCTATAAACTGCCCCTCATTGGTGGCCTCTCTCCAGTAGAGGGCGGCCAGGCTAGCTACCGCCGCGTTTAGCCCGGAGTCGTATTCTCCCAGGTAGTCGGCTGCTTTGAGAGGAGGACGGGCCATATTCTCCATGCCTCCTGGCGTGAGATAACCTTCACCGCCGCTGTGAAAGACATTGAGTGGGTAGGCTTTGTAGTCCCGATAGGGGCCTGTCTGTCCGAAGGGGGTGATGGAGGTCATAATGAGGCCGGGATTGAGTTGTTTGAGGGCCTGGTAGTGCAGTCCCTGCTCTTGCATCGCTTGTGGTGACTGGTCTATCACCAGAATATCGCATTCCTTAACCAGCTTGAGGAATATCGCCTTGCCAGCTTCGGTCTGCGTGTCCAGGGTGATGCTCAGCTTGTTGGCATTGAGGTAGAGGAAAAGGCCGCTTGTTTCAGGGTCGGCGTTGTCATGAAGGAATGGGCTTCTGCTTCTGGCCATATCTCCGACGCCTGGCTTCTCGATCTTAACCACCTCAGCGCCCAGGTCGGCCAGCAGCCTGGCGCAGTAGGGGCCAGCCACCATCTGGCTATATTCTAGGACTTTTACACCGGTTAAAATGGATTTGGGCATGTGGTTAGCCTTAAAAATTTACTTTGATTATAGAGCTAAAGATAGCTATTCTGCAACTGAGGTTGTTATTGATCAAATGCCTGTTCTATGGAGGAAACCGGGGGAGATAGTCTGTAGTTAAGGTGGCAATCAGGCAGGAGAAAACGTATAGGGGGGGGTATGAAGAGGTTGGGGAT